>Ga0080064_1000653_pt1 | contig 85419 bp, 79 predicted proteins | sample Subgrocontami54m_FD_69260 | JGI IMG/M metagenome (GOLD analysis project Ga0080064, IMG submission 69260) | Subsurface groundwater microbial communities from S. Glens Falls, New York, USA - GMW46 contaminated, 5.4 m (SPADES assembly) (version 2) ... | reverse complement strand
CCGCGCTGGGCCGAGCCGCCAGCCGCGCAAGGCGCGAGGAGCGTGGCGTACTCGACGACGAGTACGCGAGCGACGAGCCACGCTGCGCGGCGCCGTGGATCGGCCCAGCCCATGGTCCGACACTTGGTTGCGGCGGCAGCGGGCCATCTGCGGCGTCGCTCCTCCTCGGAGTACCGCAGGGGGTACACCTTCGTCGTCCCTCCTAGCATCTGGCTCGCTGGCGCTCGCAACGCGGTTCGCGCGGATTTATGAAGCCGGTTCTAATGGACGATCTCCGTCCCGATCCCTTGTTTCGTGAAAATCTCGAGCAGCATCGCGTGCGGAATCGCCGCGTCGATGATGTGCGTCTTCTTGACGCCGTCCCGCAGCGCGTGCACGCACGCCGTCACCTTCGGAATCATGCCCTCTTGGATGATGCCCCGTTCCGTCAGCAGCCCGGCGTCCTTGACGGAGAGCGTCGACATGAGCGAGCCATCCTCGCCGGGCTGGCGCAGGATGCCCCGGACGTTCGTCAGCAGCACGAGCTTCTCCGCCTTCAAATGGGCCGCCACCTCGCTGGCGACGTCATCGGCATTGATGTTGTAGAGCTGGCCGTCGCCGCTGCCGACCGGCGAGAGTACCGGAATCGCGTGGCGCGTGAAGATCTCCCGGACGGGCCCCGTGTGCACCGTCTTCACGCGCCCGACGAAGCCCAGCTCCGCCGCGCGCGGATGCGGCTCTGCGACCACGACACCGTCCCGCGGAATCAGGCTCTCCGCCTGCCCGCCGAGCTCCGTCACCTGCTGCACCAGGCGGTGGTTGACCTTCTCCAGTTCTTGGTTGACGATGCGGATCGTGTCGCGGTCCGTCACCCGCATGCCATCGATGAAGGTGCTTTTCTTGCCCAACGCCGAAAGCTTGCGGGTGATCATCGGCCCGCCGCCGTGGACTAGCACCGCCCGGATGCCGACCACACTCAGAAACACGAGATCCTGCAGGATGCCCCGCATCGCCGCCGGGTTATCGATGGCGCTGCCACCATACTTCGCGACGATGACTTTGCCGCGGAACGCCTGCAGGTACGGCAGGGCCTCGATCAGAATGTCGGCTTTCCGGATCGACTCTTCCATCGGCTACGTCGAATACCGCGCGTTGATGCGGACGTAGGCTTCCGTCAGATCGCACGTGAGCATCCGCCCCGCCGCTCGCCCCGCCCCCAGGTCGATGCGCACCCGCACCTCGGCCGGCGTCAACAGCTGTCGTTCGGCGGTCTTGCCGAGCCGCAGCGCCACCCCGTGCGCGACCACTCGCGTCTTCCCGATGAACACCTGCAGCCGGGCCGGGTTAAACCGCGCCGGCGAGGCCCCGGCGGCCGCGGCGATGCGCCCGACGTTCGGGTCGCCGCCGGCCAGCATCGTCTTCACGAGCGGCGAACAAGCCACCTGGCGCGCGCACGCCTGCGCCTCCTGCTCGGTGCGCGCGCCGGTCACGTGCACGGTCATCAGCCGCGTCGCCCCTTCGCCGTCCTCGATGATGCGGCGCGCCAGCGTTGCCATGACGGTCTCGAGCATCCGCGCGAAGACCCGGACCCCCGCGCTGCCCGGCCGGAGGCGCGCGCCGCTCGCCCCGCTGGCCAGCAGGAACACGGTGTCGTTCGTGCTCATGTCCCCATCGACGCTGATCTGGTTGAAGGTCCGCGCGCTGGCTTCCTGCAGCAGCCGCCGCAGCAGGCCGGGCGGGGCCGCGACGTCGGTCGTGAGGACGCACAGCATGGTCGCCATCGACGGGGCGATCATGCCCGCACCCTTGGCCATGCCGCCCACGCGGCAGGTCCGTCCGCCGATGGCCGCCTCGACGGCCGCTTCTTTGACGCGCAGATCGGTCGTCAGAATCGCCTGGGCCGCCGCGGTATGGTGCGCGCGGGACAGCTGGCTGATGAGGACCGGCATCACCCGCACGATCCGCGGCACCGGCAGCCGGCGCCCGATCAAGCCGGTTGAGGCAACCAGCACCTCGGCCTCCGGCAGCCCCATCGCGCGCGCGAGCGTGCGGCTGAGCGCCAACGCATCGTGGTAGCCGGCCGCCCCGGTCATGCAGTTGGCGCAGCCGCTGTTGATGAGCACCGCGCGCGCCCGTCCGCGCCGCAGCCGGGCTTTGCTGATCAGCACCGGGGCCGCCTGGACTCGGTTCTTGGTGAAGACGCCGACAGCGACGGCGGGGGCTTCCGCCGCGACGAGCGAGAGATCCGGCTTGCGGCTGCGCTTAATGCCCGCACTCACTCCGGAGGCCTGGAACCCGCGGGCGGCGGTCACCCCGCCGGAGACAGCCTTCATCGCAGCCCGGCCGTCTCGGGGTAGCCGAACATCAGGTTGAAGTTCTGGATGGCCTGCCCCGCCGCCCCCTTTGTCAGGTTGTCGAGCGCGCTCATGATGACGAGGCTCTCCAGCTCAGGCGACACCATAAAGCCGATGTCGCAGAAGTTGGTTTCGATGACATCGCGCAGCTGCGGCAGCACTCCCGGCCGCACCCGCACGAACGGGGTCCGGGCCGGCGGATAGGCGCGCTGGAACGCCTCCGTGATAGCGTCCAACGAGCGGCGGGTGCGGATATAGATCGTCGAGGCCAGCCCCCGGGTCACCGGCAGCACCTGTGGCACGAACGTCATGATGCCCCGCTGGCCGGTCAGCTGCTGGAGCTCCTGCAAGACTTCCGGCATGTGCTGGTGGTCGTTCACTTTGTAAGCCCGAAGGTTTTCCGTCATCTCGGTAAACAGCAGCGAGGGGTCTGCCTTGCGGCCTGCCCCGCTTAAGCCCGACTTCGCATCAACGATGAAGCGCGGCTCCTCGAGCAGCTTCGCCTGGAACAGCGGCAGGCAGCCGAGCAGGACGCTTGTGGCATAGCAGCCCGGGTTGGCGACCAGCTGGGCGCGCGGCAGCTCGTCCCGATGGAACTCGGTCAGGCCGTAGACGACCCGGTCCGGCCGCAGCAGCTCAGGGTGGGTGTGGGCGAACTTGTACCAGCGTGGATAGAGGGCCGGGTCATGGAGGCGGAAGTCGCCGCTCAAGTCGATGACGCGCGTGCCCGCCGCCAAGAGCGGCGGGACGACGTCCATCGCCGTCCCGTGCGGCAAGGCGAGAAACACGGCTTCCGCGGTGGCGGAGAGACGAGCGGGATCAAGCGCTTCGACGGGAAGGTCTAGCTGGCGCGCGAAGCGCGGGTAGATCTCGGAGAGCGCAGTGGGGCGCTCCCACTTGGCGGACGCCGCCAAGTAGGTAAGGTGGACCTGGGGATGGTTGAGGAGCAACCGAATGAGCTCTTCCCCGGCATAACCGGTTGCTCCGGCAATCGCAACGCGAGTTGGCATCTGTGCGGTTGAATGGCTGTCATCTTAACAGAATGGCCTCAAGCACGCAACATACTGCGAGCGCTCAGGTTACCGCTTCGTCCACTGGAACCGCTTGCGCGCGCCCTTTTGCCCGTACTTCTTGCGTTCCTTCATCCGCGGATCGCGGGTCAGCAGCTCGGCTCCCCGCAGGGCCGGGCGGTACGCGCCGTCGATCTTCAAGAGGGCCCGGGCGATTCCCAACCGGATAGCGCCCGCCTGTCCGGTCAGCCCACCGCCGTCCACATTGGCAATGACATTGACCTTACCGAGCTGATGCGTCAACAGCAGCGGCGCGCGGATGGCCAGCCGCAGCGCTTCCCGCGGAAAATAGATATCATAGGCTTTGTGGTTGACCACGATCGTGCCGGTGCCGGCGACCAACCGGACGCGGGCCACCGCTTCTTTACGCCGGCCCGTCGCCAGCACGGTCGTGCCGGGGGCCAAGGTCGTCGTGACGATCGGGGCCGGCGGGGTCGTCGTCGTGGGAACGTCAGCCATGCGTGCCTCGAGTGGGGCTGAGCAGCGTCGGATTGACCGGCTTGGGCTGCTGAGCGCGGTACGGATGCTCCGTGCCGGAGACGATTTTCAGCTTGCGCAGCATCTGCCGGGCGAGCGGGCCGTCGGGCATCATGCCCTTCACCGCCTGCCGCAGCGCGCGATCCGGATGCGTGTTCATGACGGTCTCCAGCGTCTGCTCTCGGCGCCCACCCGGGTAGCCGGAGTAGCGCTGGTAGATCTTCTGCTGCAGCTTGCGGCCCGTGACGGCGATTTTCTCGACGTTGATGACGACGACGAAGTCGCCGACATCGAGAAACGGCGTGTAGGTCGGCTTGTGCTTGCCGCGCAGGATCTGGGCAATCCGGCTGGCGAGCCGCCCCAAGATCTGGCCTTGAGCGTCAATCAGCAGCCATTCGCGGCCGGTGTTTTTCGCGTCGGGTAAGGTGGTCGTCATGGTCGGGGGAGTTTAGCACAGACGAGCTGGGGTGTCAACCGCGAGCTGCCAACAGCGTGATCCGGAGGCCGAGGCCCCGCCGTCGGGCGCGCCGGAGGACCTCGGCGGCCAGGGCGACATCATGAATGGCCAGGCCGGTCGAGTCAAAGACGGTCAGCGCCTGCCGGCTGCGGCGGCCGGCGGCGCGCTTGAGCAGGATGTCCCCGAGGGTCGCATGGATGCGGCGGGGCGAGAACTGGCCCCGGCTGACGGGCACGTTGAGCTCGCCGGCATGGACCGCCTGCTCCCGGTCATCCACGACCACCATCGCCTCGCGGAGAATCGCAGGTTCCAGCTCCTGCTTGCCCCGCGCATCCGCGCCGATGGCGTTGATGTGGACGCCGGCAGCCAGCCAGGCGCGCTTGACCAGCGGCCGACGCGACGGCGTGAGGGTGATGACCACATCCGCGCGGTGCACGGCATGCTGGACGGTCGCGCACGGACGCAGCTGCACGCCGGGCAGCTGCGGCCGCAGGCGGCGGCAGAACCGCTGGGCTTCGCGGAGGGTGGAGCCCCAGACCTGGACGCGCCGGTAGCGCAGGACGCGCGCGAGGGCCACCAACTGCGCATCCGCCTGCGCCCCGCAGCCGATGAGGCCGACCGTGCGGCTGTCGGGACGGGCGAGGACCTGGGCAGCGACCGCCCCGGCGGCCGCGGTGCGTAGCTTCGTAATGAGCCGTCCGTCTAGGACGGCGAGCGGATAGCCGGTCGCCGGGTCATTGAGCACGATGACCGCCATGACGGTCGGCAGGCCGTGCTGGGGATTGTGCGGATGGACGTTGACCCACTTGACCCCGCAGGCGGGCGGGGACGCCAGGTAGGCCGGCATGGCGCGGAAATCGCTCTGGCGCGGCAGCGGCAGATACACCTTGGGCGGCATGGCCGCCCGGCCGCGGGCCAGAGCCTCCGTCGAGCGTCGGACGATCCGGATCGCCGCCGCCATGTCGAGGAGACGGGCGACGTCCGGCTCGGTCAGCACCAGGGTGGCTCGCGGCATGCCGGGCATCCGGTCACTCTTGCCGGAACTGCTGCCAGAGGCGGCGGAATCGGCTTTCATACACCATCCGATACAGCGCCTGCTTGTCCGGAAAAGCTTTGGCGACCGCCTCGCGCAGCGCAGCCTGCTGGATTTCGATATCGACGAGCGGGGCGTCGCCGGAGACGATCAGCTCGCAGATGCGGTCGGCCTGGCGCTGCAGCTGGCGGACCGCCTCATCTTCGGCGCACAGCGCTGACAGTCGGGCGGCCAGCTCCTCTTCCACCACGTCCCGGTTGGACGCCGACAGCGGGATGAGCTCGACGTCCCGCCGACGCTTCAGTGCCGTCACGAACGGCAGCGGGGCCACCCCGGCCGTGGCGACAATCGAGGGGCCGCGGTCGAACGCCTCCTGGGCCGCGCGCTCGAAGGCCTTCGAGCAGAGCTCCATCTTCCCGAGCTCATCGAGGAACAAGATGAACGCGCGCTTCATCGCCCGCCGGATGACCGGCACGGCGACCGATTCCAGCACGGTGGGATTGACGCGGTACGGCCCGACCCGCACGCCCTGCTCCAGCTGCCGGTGGGCGAGGAGGATTTGCCGGCCGTCGAGCGGGCTGAGCCAAAAGCCGAGCCGCTGGTCCTCTTCCCGCAGCTCTTCCGTCAGGAACCCGTCGATGAGTTCACGCGGGAGGCCTTGGGCCAGCCGCTTCATCAGCGTCGTCTTGCCGACGCCGGGGCGGCCCACAATGAGCAGGTGCTTCATGCCGGTCGCGGCCCGACCGTGCGGCCGCCGTCAACTGCTGGGACCCGGCCGGCGCGTGGCGGGCTGCTCAAAATATGGCAGCGTCGGCAGGATGGGAGCGAAGTCCTCGGGATAGGGGAGAAAGAACGTGACCGTCTCATAGAGTCCGACCGCGGTGCGCACGAGCCCTTTGAACACGCCGTAGGCGATCCCGGTGAACAAACTGCCACCGGTGTCCCGCGGCGTGTAGCGCTGCTGGATGTTCAGCGGCAACTCCAGCCAGCCGCCGAGCGTGTTGGAGATCCCCCGGCCGAGTTTGGCGAACGCCGGGTGGAGGTTGTAGCGTCCCATGACTTCGTCGACCTGGTCATGCGGCGGCGCGGCCGTTGCGGAGAACTGGTCGCTCCAGGCCGCGGGCGCAGCCACGCCCGCCACGACCAACAGCACCAGGAGCATCCCTCGTCGCCGAACGATCATGGCACGCCTCCTCTTCGTCCTCGGTGGGGTCGTCCCTGCCGCGCAGACGGCGGGACCGCGTCGTCGAATCCGCCGGCGGCGCGCAGACTCACGACGCCCTCCGCCGCGATGATGAGATGATCGATGACCTCGATGCCTAAGAGCCGGCCGGCCTCCGCGAGCCGCCGGGTCAGCGCGCGATCGTGCTCCGACGGGGTCGGATCGCCGGAGGGGTGGTTGTGCGCGATGAGGACGGCGGCCGCCGAGGCGGCGATGGCTTCCTTGAACAGCTCCCGCGGATGCACGAGCGTCGCGGAGAGGCTGCCGACGGCGATGGGGCTCATCCGGATGAGCCGGTAGCGGTTGTCCAGCAAGAGCGCGACGAACTGCTCTTTCTGCTTATCCAGCAGCTGGGGCCGCAGGACGGCGGCGGCCGCCTCAACACTGTCGATGGCGCAGCGGGGGCCGGCCTCGCTCAGCGCCAGCCGGCGCGCCAACTCCGCGGCGGCTTTGAGCTGGGCGGCTTTGGCGTAGCCGATGCCGCGGACCTGGGCCAATTGCTCGACCGACGCGTCGGCGATGCCGCGCACCGTCCGAAACTCGGCGAGGAGCCGGCGCGCCGTGATCAGGACGGATTCGCCGGCGATCCCCCGGCCCAGGAGGCACGCCAGCAACTCCTGCTCAGACAGCGCTTCAGCGCCGAGGCGGGTGAGCCGCTCGCGCGGCCGCTCCGACAGCGGCAGGTCGCGCACGGTCAGCGTCAGGGTCTGCATGGGTGGCATCTTAGCATAAGCGCTCGGCCTCGACAAACCCCGCCGCTACCGGGAGCGCGTGATCCCGCGCCGCGGACAGCGCCGAGCCAGCGGACACCGGCTGCACCACGGCGAGGTGGGCAGGCACAGGTGCTGGCCGAAAGGGACCAGCAAGTCATTATACGTCTGCCAGTGGTTCCGGGGCAGCCGGCGGCGCAGCGCCATTTCGGTCTGCTCCGGCGTGTTCGTCGCGACATAGCCCCAGCGATTGCTGATGCGATGGACGTGCGTGTCCACGCAAATGCCGTCCTGGCGGAACGCGAGCGTCACGACGAGGTTCGCCGTCTTGCGGCCGACGCCCTTGATCGTCAGCAACTCGTCCAGGTCGCCCGGCACGCGGCCGCTGTAGCGCGTCAGCAGTGTTGCGCACACGGCGTGAAGCGTCCGCGCCTTCGTCTTGTAGAAGCCGACCGGATAGATGGCGCGCCGGATCGTCGCCAGCGGCAGCCGCCGCAGGGCCGACGGCGTGCGAGCCAGGCGGAAGAGCCGCGCAGAAGCCGCCGCCGTGGTCGCGTCTTTCGTGCGCAGGCTCAGCAGGCAGCTGATGAGCGTGGTGAAGGGGTCGTGCCGGTAGCGGCCGACGACCGGCTCCTCCCAGCGGCAAATGAGCCGCCGCAGCGTCGCGAGCACGTCGTCGATGTTGCGGTTCGTCACCATCCGCTGGTTCCCTGCCCGCATCTGGGCGTCGGACACGCTTACCAGGTGCCGGCGAACAGCTCCCGGATCTTGGCCACCGGGTCGGGGGCGGTCATCAGCGCCTCGCCGATGAGGAGCGCGTGGACTCCGAGCTGGCGCATGCGCTGGACATCCTGGGCCGTCTGGATGCCGCTTTCTGCGACGATGACCTTGCTTGCCGGGATGTGGGGCCGCAGCTCCTCGGTCAATGCCGGGTTCATCTGGAAGGTTTTGAGATCCCGGTGATTGATGCCGATGACGGCGGCCCCGACGCTGAGAGCCAGCTTCAGCTCGTCTTTGGAATGAACCTCCACCAGCGGCTCCAGGCCGATCCGGTCGGCGGCCTGCATGCAGTCGACGAGCCGGTCTTCCGGCAGGATGCGGACGATGAGCAGCACGGCGTCCGCCCCGTAGAACGCCGCCTCATAGACCTGATACGGGTCGACGACGAAGTCCTTGCGCAGGACCGGCACTTCCGTGAACTGCTTCGCATCGCGCAGGAAATCCAGGTGCCCGCCGAAGTAGTGCTCGTCGGTGAGTACCGACAGCGCATGGGCCCCGGCCTCGGCCAGCGTTTGAGCCAGGTGGACCGGATCGAACCGCTCCCGCAGCATGCCTTTCGACGGCGATTTGCGCTTGAGCTCGGCGATGAGTGACAGCTGCCCCGGCCGGTTGATCGCCCGGCGGAAGCTGCGCTCAGCCAGATGGTGGGCCAGCTGCGCCTTCAGCTCTTCGAAGGGGATACGGGCCTTGGCCTGCTCCACCTCCTCTTGCTTGGTCAGCACGATCTCATCCAGCATGGCTGAGCTCCTTCACGCGCGCCAGCAGCTGCCCCACCGCGCCGGAGGTGAGCGCCCGCGAGGCCAGGCTCAGGCCGTCGGCGATGGAGGGCGCCTGCTCCGCGATGTAGAGGACGCAGGCCGCGTTGAGCGTCACGACGTCCCGCAGGGCCGGCTGGCGGCCTTCGAACAGCTCGCGCGTCAGCCGGGCATTGTGCGCCGCATCGCCGCCGCGCAGCGCCTCGACGGACACCCGGGCGATGCCCAGCTCCGCGGCATCAATCCGCCGCTCGGTCACCGCCGGACCGCGCACCTCCAGCGCCTGTGTCGGGCCGGTCGTCGTCACTTCGTCCAGCCCGTCGGCGCCGTGCACCACCAAGCCGCGCCGCACGCCGAGCCGGACGAGGGCCTCCGCCATGGGCCGCAGCAGCCGCGCGTCCGCAACACCGACCAGCTGATACGCGAGCGGTGCTGGGTTCGCCAGCGGGCCAATGAGATTGAAGAGCGTGCGTATCCCGAGCGCCTTCCGGAGGGGAGCGACCGCTTTCATCGCGGGATGGAACGCGGGGGCGAAACAAAACCCGAACCCGACTTCTTCGATGCACCGGGCCACTTGCTCCGGGCGGGCGTGGAGGTTGAACCCCAGCGCCTCCAGCAGATCGGCGCTCCCGCACCGGCTGGACGCGGCACGGTTGCCGTGCTTGGCGATCCGCACGCCGGCGGCCGCCGCGACCAAAGCCGCCAGCGTCGAGATGTTGAAGGTGCCCTGCTGATCGCCGCCGGTGCCGCACGTATCGCAGAGTGCCAACGGCCGGCTGAGCGGCAGCGGCACCGCATGGCTGCGCAGCACCTGTACGGCGGCCGCCAGCTCCTCCGCCGTCTCGCCGCGCCGCGCCAGGGTGGTCAGGAAGACCCTGACCTCATCCTCCGGCAGGCGGCCGGCCATGAGGTCGGTCATGACCTGCGTCATGGCCGCAGCACTCAGCGGCTGCTCGAAGGTGCGGACGGCCATCAGGTCAGCGCGCCGGCCGACGCGGACGCCGGCGGTGGAAGGCCTTGGCCAGCCCGAGGAAGTTCTTCAGCAGGTCTTTGCCGCTGGTCGTCAGGATGGACTCCGGGTGGAACTGCACCCCGTAGACCGGCAGGCGCTGGTGGGCCAACCCCATGATCTCGCCTTCCTTCGTCCAGGCCGTCACGGCGAGCGCCTTCGGCAGCGTGGCGCGCTTGACGATGAGGGAGTGGTAGCGGGTCGCCTCGAAGGGGCTGGGCAGGCCCGCGAACAAGCCGCCCGGCGCGTGGAAGATGGGCGACGTCTTGCCGTGCATGGGCCGGGCCGCCCGCACCACGTCGCCGCCGTAGACCTCTCCGATGCACTGATGCCCCAAGCAGACGCCGAGGATGGGAATGCGCCCGGCGAACGTCCGGATGAGCTCGCGGGAAATACCCGCATCGGACGGCCGGCCCGGACCCGGCGAGATGACGATGGCCGACGGCTTCAGGCGCCGGATGCCGTTGAGCGTGATGGCATCATTGCGTTTGACGACGAGCCGTTCGCCCAGCTCGCTGAGGTACTGGACGAGGTTGTAAGTGAAGGAGTCGTAGTTGTCGATCATGAGGATCATGGGTGGAACTCCTCGCCCTCGGCGGCGGCGATCGCCTGCAGCATCCCGCGGGCTTTCGTGCGCGTTTCCTGGTACTCCCGGGCCGGCTGCGAGTCGGCGACAATCCCCGCCCCCGCCTGCACGTAGGCGCGGCCGTCCTTGATGAGCACCGTGCGGATCGTAATGCACGTATCGAGGTTGCCGGAGAAGCTGATGTAGCCGATGGCTCCGGCATACGGGCCCCGATCCGACCGCTCCAGCTCGGCGATGAGCTCCATGGCCCGGACCTTGGGGGCCCCCGTCACCGTGCCGGCGGGAAACGTGGCGCGCAGCACGTCGAAGGCGGTCTTCCCCGGCTGGAGCCTGGCCGTCACGCTACTGACGAGGTGCAGCACATGCGAGTATTTCTCGACGACCATGAGCTCGGGCGTGTGCACCGAGCCCGGCCGGGCGACCCGGCCGAGGTCGTTGCGGCCCAGATCCACCAGCATCAGGTGCTCGGCGCGCTCTTTGACGCTGCCGCGCAATTGGGCGATGAGTCGCTCGTCTTCCGCGGCGGTGCGGCCACGCCGCCTGGTGCCCGCAATCGGGCGGGTCTCCAGCCGGCCGTCCTCGCAGCGGACGAGCATCTCCGGCGAGGTGCCGACGAGGCTCACGCCGCCGAAGCGCAGGCAGTACATATACGGCGAGGGGTTGAGCGACCGCAGCGCCAGGTAGACCGAGAGCGGGTCGCTGCGCAGCGGCCGCTCGAACCGCTGCGAGAGGACGACCTGGATGACGTCGCCCGCGCGGATCGACTCTTTCGCCCGCCGGACCATCCGTTCGAAGTTCGCACGGGTCACATTGGAGCGAACCACGACCGGCGCCCGACGGCGGAGCGGCGGCCGCTTCGGCACGCGCCGCGCGCGCAGCGCGTCGGCGGTGGCCTCAAGCGTCCGCACGGCCTCCCGGTAGGCCGCCGACGGCGTCGTCCCCTCCGTCAGCGCGTTCGCGACCAGCTGCACCCGATGCCGCGCGTGGTCGAAGATCGCCATGACGCCGGTGAGCATCAGCATGAGGTCAGGCACGCGCAGGTCATCGACCCGGTGTGTTGGCAGCCGCTCGAAATACCGGACGGTGTTGTAGCCGAGATAGCCCACCAGCCCACCGCTGAAGCGCGGCAGGCCCGGCACCGGCACGAAGCGGAAGCGCCGCATGAGCCGCTCCACTTCCCGCACGGGGTCGGTCGTCGTCTCGAACCGCTCAATTGCCGGCGGGCGGCCGGCGGCGAAGCGCGAAACCTCCATGTGCCGGCCGCTGCTGGTAATGAGCAGGCGCGGGCGGCTGCCGAGGAACGAGTAGCGCGCTACCTTCTCGCTGCCTTCCACCGACTCCAGCAGGAAGCTGAAGCAGCCGTCATCGAGTTTGAGGAACGCGCTGACCGGCGTATCCAGGTCCGCCGGCAGCTCGCCGCAGACCGGGATGACGTTGCCGCGTCTGGCGAGGCGGAGGAACTCCGCTTCGGAGGGCACAATGCGCATCAGCGGCGGTACACCTTCGAGGGGTCGAACACCTTGCGCCCGACCGTGCGCAGGCCGCCGGCCGGGGTCAGCCGGCGGAAGTAACAGGTAAAGTAGCCCGCATGGCAGGCCGCGACCCGCTGGCGCACGAGGAAGACCAGTGACTGGCCTTCGCAGTCAACGCGAACCTCCCGGATCTCCTGGATGTGGCCCGACGTTTCGCCTTTTTGCATGAGGCGGTTGAGCGAGCGTCGGAACAAGTAAACGACGCCCGTGGCCAGGCTCTTCTCCAGGGCGGCCTCGTTCAGGTAGCAAAGGGTCAGCACCTGCTTCGTCGCAGCATCCTGAATCACGGTCGGGATCAAGCCCTGGTCATTCCACCGGATGACCTTCAGCAGCGCCTGAACGCCCGCCTTCCCGCACACGGCTCGTGTCATGTCGTCAACCCCTCACGGTCACTTGTCGCGACGCCAGGTACTGCTTCACCGCCGCAATGGACAGCTCGCCGAAGTGAAACAGCGAGGCGGCCAGCGCGGCATCCGCCCCGCCGGCGGTCAACGCCTCATAGAAGTGCGCCGGGGTCCCGGCCCCGCCGGAGGCGATGACCGGAATGCCGACCGCGTCACTGACGGCCCGCGTCAGCGGTACATCATAGCCTTGCTTCGTCCCATCGCAATCCATGCTCGTCAGGAGAATCTCGCCTGCTCCAAGCCGTTCGGCCTCCCGCGCCCACGCGACCGCATCCTGGCCGGTGGCGCGCCGGCCGCCGTGCGTGAAGACGTCCCATACGCCCGTCGCCCCGCTGCGGCGCTTGGCATCGATGGCCACCACGACGCACTGGCTACCGAACCGCTCCGCCGCTTCCGTAATGAGGGCCGGGCGTTCGACCGCCGCCGTGTTGACCGACACCTTGTCCGCGCCGGCCTTCAGCAGCGCGCGCACATCCTCAGCCGTCCGCACCCCGCCGCCGACGGTGAGCGGCATGAACGCCACCTCCGCCGTCTTCGCGACGACGTCCAGAATGATGGGGCGCGCTTCGTGGCTGGCGGTGATGTCGAGAAACACAAGTTCATCAGCACCCGCGTCGTTATAGGCTTTGGCCGCCGCCACGGGATCGCCCGCGTCCCGCAGGCTGACGAACTGGACCCCTTTGACGACCCGCCCCTGATTCACGTCCAGGCACGGGATGATGCGCTTGGCGAGCATCAGCCGACCGCCGCGAGGGCGGCCCGCAAATCCATGGCCCCTTCGTAAAGTGCTTTCCCCACGATGGCCCCGCTCAGGCCGCGCGGCTCCAGCGTTTTGAGCTGCTCCAGGTCCGCGACCGACGAGACCCCGCCCGAGGCGATGAGCTGCTGCGGGCCCACGTCCAGGACTTCGCCCAAGAGCGCCAGGTTCGGCCCCTGCATCATGCCGTCACGGCTGACATCCGTGCAGATGAGCGTTTCGACCCCGAGCATGAGGACGCTGCGCGCCAGAGCCGCCGGGGTCACCCCGGTACCGGACACCCAGCCGCGTCGCACGACCTGCCCGGCCTTGGCGTCAATGGCCACGGCGATCTTACGGCCGTAGCGGTCCGCCGCCTCCTGCACGAACGCCGGATCCTCGCAGGCTTTGGTGCCCAGCACGACCCGGGCGGCCCCGATGCCGAGCGCGCGGGCCAGCGTGTCCTTCGTGCGGATGCCGCCGCTCAGTTCCACCTGGACGCGGCAGCCGGCGATGATCCGCTCGGCCGCCGGCAGGTTCGTGTAGGTGCCGTCGAACGCGCCGTTTAAGTCCACGACATGGAGCCAGGTGGCCCCGGCGTCCACCCAGCGCTTCGCCACCTCGAGCGGGTCCCGGGAATAGACCGTGACCGCCTCGCGCCGTCCCTGCGCGAGCCGGACCACCTGCCCGTCGAGCAAATCGATGGCTGGAAGAATCACCATTTCAAAAATGGGGCAAGGGGCGTGGAGCACGGGGCGTGGGTTGTTGAACGCGCCCTCGCCCCCCGTTTCCTGCCCCTTGCCCCTTCAACTGGAAAGTTCGAGGAAATTTTTGAGCAGACGCAACCCGACCGCCTGGCTTTTCTCCGGGTGGAACTGTGTGGCGTACAGGTGCTGGCGCCAGACCATTGCCGCAAACCGCACGCCATAGTCGGTCTCCAGTGCGACCACGGACCGGTCGGCTGGCTGTGCATAGTAGGAGTGCACGAAATAGACGAAGCTGCCCGGGGTCATCCCCTGCAGCAGCGGGCACTCCTGCCGCTGGGCGGGAGCCACTTGGTTCCAGCCCATGTGCGGGATTTTCCGCCCACCACCGTCGGGCAGCCGCGTGACTGTCCCGCGCAACACGCCCAGCCCGGCCGTCCCCTCGCCCTCCTCGCCGCGCTCAAAGAGCAGCTGCAGCCCCAGGCAGATGCCCAGGTAGGGCTTGCCGGCGGCGATGTGCGCCTTCACCGGTTCCACGAGCCCGCGCGCCGTCAGCTCCCGCATCGCCGACGGAAACGCCCCGACGCCGGGCAGGATGAGCTTCTCGGCCTGTCCCACCTCGGCCGGGTCGCTGGACACGCGGACGGAGGCCCCCAGCGCCTCGAGCGCTTTCGAGACGCTGCGCAGGTTCCCCATGCCGTAATCGACGACCACCACCATTAGAGACGCCCCTTCGAGGATGGAACCCGCCCCTTCATCCGCGGGTCGGTCGAGGCCGCTTGGCGCAGGGCGCGGCCCAGCGCTTTGAAAATCGCTTCCACCGTGTGGTGGAAGTCGCTGCCGGCAAAGCAATCAATGTGGATCGTCGTCTTGGACGCGCGCGTGAACGACTCCAGGAAGTGCTCCGCATCGCCCCACAGGTAGGGACTGCGGGAGCCGCGCGCCGGCTCCAGTGCGACCCCTCGCGCGCGGCGGATCACGAGGCGCGGCCGGCCGGAGAAGTCCAAGACCACCCGGGCCAGTGCCTCCTCCATCGGGACATAGCACGCCCCGTACCGGTTGATGCCGCGCCGGTCGCCCAGGGCTTCGTGGAACGCCTGGCCGAGGGCCAGCCCCACATCCTCGTTCGTGTGGTGCAGGTCCACCTCCAAATCGCCCCGCGCCTTGACCGTCAGGTTGAAGCCGCCGTGCGTGCCCAGCAGCACGAGCATGTGGTCGAGGAAGCCGATCCCGGTCTTCACCGAGGTCTTTCCCGTCCCCTCGAGCGCGAGGGCCACGTGCACATTGGTTTCCAGGGTGCGCCGCCCGATACGGGCGCGCCGCCGTCCGGTCGTCATGTCAGCCTCACCTTCACCGCGTCGAAGTGGCGCGGCAGCCCCTCGATGGCGGTCAGCTGTTCCAAGGGCTCGCGCATCCGCTCCAGCGCTTTCTTCGTGTAGCTAATCAGGTGCGTGCGTCGGATGAAATCATCGAGGCCAAGACCCGAGAACGTCCGCGCCGACCCGCCGGTGGGGAGGACGTGGCTCGGTCCGGCGACATAGTCGCCCACCGTCACCGGCGAATACGGGCCGAGGAAGATCGCCCCCGCCCGCGTGATGCGTCTGGCCAGCTTGTGCGGCTGGCGGACCATGATCTCCAAGTGCTCCGGGGCCAGCCGGTTGGCGACGTCGGCCGCCTCCTCCAGGTTCTTGACGACGATGCAGTAGCCGCCCGGAATCTGCTTGCGGGCCATGCGGGCGAGCGCTTTCGAGGTCGTGATGAGAAACCCCAGCCCGCCCGCGTGCTCAGTCTCTCCCAGAAGATCCGCGAGCACATATTGCGCGTTGGACGAGCGGTTGGCGATGACGGCGATCTCCGACGGGCCGGCGATCGTGTCCACATCCACGAACCCGAACACCTGCCGCTTCGCCTCGGCCACATACGCGTTGCCCGGACCGATGATCTTATCCACCTTCGGGACCGTCTTGGTGCCGAACGCCATGGCCCCGATGGCCTGGGCCCCGCCCATCTTGTAGACTTCGTCCACGTCGAGCAGGCTCGCCACCGCCAGGATGTGGGGGTCCACACTGCCGTCTTTCCGCGGCGGGGTGGCCAGGATGATGCGCTTGACCCCGGCCTTCTTCGCCGGGATGACGGTCATGTAGACCGTCGAGACGAGGCTCGCCGTGCCGCCGGGGATATAGATGCCGACCCGCTCGATGGGATCGAACTTCTCCCCCAGCACGACCCCATCGCCGTCGAGCATCTTGACCGGCTTCAGACGCGGCCGGCCGTAGAACACCTGCACGTTCTGGATGGCGCTCTTTAGCTGCAGCGCGAACTTCGGATCCAGGTGCTGGAACGCCCCGGAGATTTCCGCCTCGGTCACCCGCAGTTGCCGCGGGGTCAGGCGCACGCCGTCGAAGCGGCGCGTGTAGCGCAGGACAGCCTCGTCGCCGCCTTGGTGCACGTCATCGAGGATGAGGCGCACCCGCTCCTCGATCCGCCGGCGACGGATGAGCTGCCGCGCGCACAGCCGCTGCCAATCTTGTCCCGTGGTCGAAATGATCTTCATGCCTGCTCCAGTGCTTCCCGCACCAGCTCCTCTGCGCGGCGCATCGCCGCCGGGATGCCGGAGGGGTCCTTGCCGCCTGCCTGCGCGAACTCCGGCCGCCCTCCGCCGCTGCCCTGCGTCAGCGGGGCGATCGCCTTCAGCAGGTTCCCGGCATGTAGCCGCTTGGTCAAATTATTCGTGGTCGCCAGCACCATGGCCACCCGGGACGGGCCGTCGGCGCTGGCCAGGAGCACCACTCCGTTCTGCTGCAGGGTCCCGCGGACGGCGTCGGCCAGACTGGCCAACAGTTCGCGATCCGCCTGCCGGATGGTGGACATGACCAGCGTCACCCCGTTGATCTGCTTTCCCTCGGCAATGAGCCGGGGAGCTTCCACTTTCGCCAGCTCGGTCTGCAGGGCTTTGCGCTCCTGCTCGGCGCGCTTCAGCTGCCCCAGCAGCTCCTCCAACCCCGCCATCACATCCTGGGCGGAACGCCCGAGGCGTTTGGCGACCTCGTGGAGCACGTGGGTCTGGGCTTGCTGCTGCTGTGCCGCGGATTCGCCGACCAGCGCTTCGATGCGGCGCGTGCCGGCTGCGATCGAACTCTCCGCGGTCATGAGGAACGGCCCCACGAAGCCGGTGTGCAGCAGATGCGTGCCGCCGCACAGTTCCTTGGAGTAGTCGCCGATCGTCACGACACGCACCTTGGAGCCGTACTTCTCGCCGAAGAGAGCCAGGGCTCCCTCGCGCTTGGCGTCGTCAATGGGCATCTGGGCGGCCCGGATCTCATCCGCCAGCCGCACCCGGCTGTTGACCAGGGCTTCCACCTGCTGGCGCTGCTCGTCCCGCAGCCCGGCCAGCGAGGAAAAGTCGAAGCGCACCCGCTCGACCTCCACATAGGAGCCCGCCTGCACCGTCTCCGGACCGAGTGTTTTGCGCAGCGCCCAGTGCAGCAAATGGGCGGCGGTGTGGCTGCGGGCGACCTTCAGCCGGCGATCGGCGTCCACCTGAGCCCGCACCGTCTCTCCGACCTTCAGCGTGCCCCGGCGGATGACCGCGTGGTGGACCAGCACGTCGTCCACCCAGGTCGTCTGCGACACCTCGGCCTGCCCCTTCGGGCCGTCGATAACACCGGCATCGCCGATTTGGCCGCCGGCTTCGCCATAGAACGGCGAGCGGTCGAGGACGAGACCGACGCGCTGCCCCTCTCGTACCGCCGGCACCCAGGCCGAACCGTCCCAGATCCCTTTGAGGACCGCATCGGCTTGCAGGGCGTCGTAGCCGACGAATTGCGCGTCTTTGGCCGGTAGGCCGGTCAGCGTCTTGCGGATGGGTAGCGTTTCTTCCACGAACACCCCGCCAGTGAACTGGCTGCCGGCGCGCGAGCGCTCCTGCTGGGCCTTCAAGGCCTTCTCAAATCCCGCCCGGTCGACCGTCAAGCCCTGCTCCTCCGCGGCATCAATGGTCAGCTCCAGCGGAAACCCGTAGGTATCGTGAAGCTTAAAGGCTTCCTCTCCAGGCACCGTGTTGGTCTTGGACTTTTTGAGTTTTTCAAATAGCTCGTCTAGCCGGCTCGTGCCGGCAGCCAGGGTTTGGAGAAACTGGGCCTCCTCCTGGTCCACGACACGGACAATGGCGTCACGTTTTGCCACCAGCGTATCGTGATAGGGCGACCCCACCAGCGATTCGTGAACAGAATCTACGAGCGGTCCCAGAAACGCCGGGCGTCGATCGGTCGTGGCCCATTTCCCTTCCAGACCACCGAGTTGCTGAGCCAGGCGAATCGTCCGGCGGATGAGCATCCGCAGGACGTAGCCGCGCGATTCGTTCGACGGCAAGAGCCCCTCGGCGATGAGAAACACCGCCGCGCGCACATGATCCGCAATGGCGCAAACAGCCCGACGCTGCGCTGCGGCCGACGCCTTAGTAGTGGCGTGGATCGCGTTCAGGATCGGTGTGAACAGGTCGGTCTCGTAATCGGTCGCGACCTCCTGAATCACTCGGGTCAGCCGCTCGAGCCCCATGCCGGTGTCGATGTTCGGCTTGGGCAGCGGTTTCAAGGTCCCGTCGGGCTGCCGGTCGAACTGCGTGAAGACGAGGTTCCAGACCTCCACCGACTTCGGCCCGGCCGTCTTGCCGTCCGGATCATAGTAGATCTCCGAGCACGGGCCACAGGGCCCGTTCGGCCCGTCCTTCGGCGCATTGGACGGCCAGAAGTTGTCCGCCTGCCCGAAACGCTTGATCTTGGCCGCCGGCACGCCGAGGGCCTTCCACAAGGTGAAGGCGTCCTCGTCCTCCTCGTAGATGCTCACCCACAGCTTGTCAGCTTTCAGAGGAAGGCAGAGCGTCTGGTGCGGGCTCGACCGCTTCCCCGCGTAGTCGAGCGTGCCGGTCAAAAACTCCCATGCCCAGCCGATCGCTTCTTGCTTGAAGTAATCGCCGAAGGAGAAGTTGCCGAGCATTTCAAAGAACGAGTGGTGGCTCGCACTCTTCCCCACCTGGTCCAGGTCGCCGGTGCGCAGGCACTTCTGGCACGACGCGGCCCGCTTCAGATCCGTGCGCTTGCCGAGGAAGTAGTCCTTGAACTGGTTCATCCCGGCGGAGGTGAACAGCACCGTCGGGTCCCCGCTCGGGATGAGCCCATCGCTGGGCCGCACGGTGTGGCCGTGGGCCTCGAAAAATGCCAGGAACCGTTGTCGAAGGTCAGCGCTCTGCAACGTCGCGCTCTGCATCCGAGAAGGCGGCACTGAAGATCTCCGTGGCGATCCGCTCGATGAGTTCCCCATCAAAGCCTCGAGCCGCCAACAGGCGGCTCAAACGGTCGGGGTGATGACTGGTGTGGCGCTGCAGCCACGCGGCGGTGGCCTGCCGTGCCAGCGCCTCATCCGACGCCGCAATCCCGCGGGGGGCCGCCGCATTGATCGCCGCGTCGGAGAGCCCCTTGGCGGCGAGCCGCTGCCGGATGGCGGCCCAGGCATAGCCCCGACCCGCCCAGTGATCAGCCCAGAGGCGGGCGCAGGCGCGGTCATCGAGCAGGCCGCGTTGCCGGCAGGCCGTGAGGACGCGGGTGATGATGCCAGGTCGGACCCGCCGTCCCGTCAGATACGCGCGGGCCTCGTGGGTGGAGTGGACCCTGGTGTTCAGCCAGCGGGTCGCAGCCGTCAGCGCACGGGCGGCCTCATCCCCCGGCTTTGATGACGACATAGCCGCGGTTGGTCCGCACGAGCGCGTTGCCGTTGACCTGCGCGGTGATGGTCTGGTAGTCGTTGACGTTGCCGACCGGCGCGCGGTTGACCTCATTGATGAGATCGCCGGGCCGGATGCCTGCCTGGTCCGCCGCGGAATTCGGCTCGACCTCGACCACGATGACCCCCGCAGTACCAGCCGGCAGCTCAAACTGCTTGGCCTGTTCCTCGGTCAGGTTCGCCACCTTCATGCCGCGCCAGCCTTCGGTCGCCTCGACCCCCGCCACCTCGGTTTCCGACGGCCGCTCGCCGATTTCGACGTCGAGTGTCAGGGGCTTGCCCTCCCGCAGCACGGCGACCTTCACATGGCGGCCGGCCTTGGTCCCGCTGACCTGGTCAATGAGCTGGCGGGAGTGCAGGACCGGCTGGCCGTCCACCGCTTTCACGATGTCGCCGTCCTTCAATCCGCCCTTGCTGGCCGGGCTGTTGGGCAGCACCTGGTAAATGAGCACCCCTTTGCGGTCGGCAAGCTTGTAGTACTCGGACACATCATCGGTGATGTCCTGGATCTGGATCCCGAGCCAGCCGTAGACGATCTCCTTGCCTTCGATGAGCGCGGCCAAAATGCTCTTTGCCTTGTTGACCGGGATGGCGAAGCCCACCCCCTCGAACCCGCGGGAGCTGGTCAGGATCGCGACATTGATGCCGATGATCTCCCCCTGCAGGTTCAGCAGCGGCCCGCCGCTGTTGCCGGGATTAATCGCGGCGTCGGTCTGGATGAGGTCCGAGTAGTCCCGGTCCCCGCGCGCCATGCGCGGCAGCTGGCGGTTAATGGCGCTGACGACGCCGACGGTCAGGGTCGGCTCCGCCCCCAGCGCGCGGGCGGACGGGCCGGCTCCCATGAGGCCGAACGGATTGCCCATCGCCACCGCCCACTGGCCGGTCCGGACGGACTCGGAATCGCCCAGCCGGGCGGGGCTGAGCCCCTTCGCGTCAATCTTGACGACGGCGAGGTCGGAGCGCGGGTCCTTGCCCTTCACGGTGCCTGTAAACTCGCGGCCGTCCGCCAGGGTGACCGTGATCTTCTCGGCATCCGCGACCACGTGCTCATTCGTCAGGATGTAGCCCCGCGCATCGATGATGACTCCGGAGCCGAGGCCGAAGCGATGGAGCTCCCGCTCCGGGACGTTGCCGTAGAACTGGTGGAAGAAGTCCTCAAACGGCTCCTCGCCCAAGAACGGCTGGCTGCGGAAATACTGCCGCACGCGCTCAATCTGCTCCGTGGAGACGCTGACGACGGACGGGCCCACCTGCTGCGCGATGCGCATGAAGGCGCTCTGCAGCGCGTCGGCGTCTCCGCCGGCTGCGGTCGCCGCCTGCGCGGATGGCGCCTGCGGCGCCATCGGCTTGCCGCTGCTGGACCATAAATCGGCGCGGCCGCTCAAGACGCCGAGGGCCACGACCCCCGAGACAATCAGGACGCCGGTCAGTGTGCGTCGAGTCATTGGACTGTTCCGTGCGTCAGGCGCTACGCGGCGAGACCGCCTCGGCTGACGCGCGCTCCTCACTGTTGGGTTTCTGGTTCTCTTGGGCCGCCCGCTGGCGGATCTGCTGCTCCAGCTGCTGCATGAGCTTGGGGTTTTCTTTCAAGAAGAGCCGCGCGCTTTCCCGGCCCTGCCCCAGCTTGGTCTCGCCGGCCGACAGCCAGCTGCCCTGCCGCTGGATGACGCCGAGTGTTTCGCCGACATCCAGGAGGCCGCCGGATTTCGAAATCCCCTCATCGAACAGGATATCGAACTCGGCCTGCCGGAAGGGCGGGGCCACCTTGTTCTTGACGACCTTGGCGCGCACCCGGTTGCCGACCGCCCGGTCGCCGGATTTGATGCTCTCGATGCGGCGCAGGTCGATGCGCACCGAGGAGTAGAACTTGAGCGCCCGGCCGCCGGGAGTCGTCTCCGGATTGCCGAACATGACGCCGATTTTCTCGCGGATCTGGTTGATGAAGATGCAGCAGGTCTTGGACTTCGAGATCGCCGCCGTCAGCTTCCGCAGCGCCTGGCTCATGAGGCGGGCCTGCAGGCCGACGAACTGGTCGCCCATTTCCCCTTCGATTTCGGCCCGGGGCACCAGGGCGGCCACCGAGTCGATCACGACGACGTCGAGCGCGTTGGAGCGCACGAGCGACTCGGCGATCTCCAGAGCCTGCTCGCCGGTGTCCGGCTGCGAGATGAGCAAATCGTCGAGGTTGACCCCGAGCATCCTCGCGTAGGTCGGGTCGAGCGCGTGCTCGGCGTCAATGAACGCCGCCACCCCGCCCGCACGCTGGGCTTCAACGAGCACGCTGAGGCTGAGCGTCGTCTTGCCGGAGGATTCCGGACCGAAGATCTCGATGACCCGCCCGCGGGGCACGCCGCCGATGCCCAGCGCCACATCCAACGCCAACGACCCGGTCGACAGCGCGGGAATGTCGAATTTGGTGTGCTGGCCCAGCCGCATGATCGAGCCCTTGCCGAACTGCTTCTCGATCTGGCTGAGGGTCAGCTCCAACGCTTTTTGCCGCTCCGACCGTTCCTTGTCTTGTTCTCGTGCCGCCATCAGACTCTCCCTCCTTGCATCCTTCCGCTCCGTACGCGAAAAACGTTGCTGGGCGCAGCGGCCCGCCGGTGTGCTGATTGGGGGGTGGTGTCAGATGACTTATTATACGGTGGGCGTGCGGGGGTTGTAAAGCAAGCCCGCGACGACCAGGCCGGCCGCGGACAGCCAGACCACCCAGTCGCCGAAGCGGACATACGGGGTCTGGCCGGTGAGCGGCCGAACCGCTTCATAGAGAATAACCGGCTCGGCGGAGCGGCTGCGGACCAGCTCCCGGCCGTGCGGGTCGATGACGGCGGAAATGCCGCTTTTCATGGCCCGGACGACGTAGCGGCCGGTCTCGACCGCCCGGAGCTGGGCGACATCCGCATGCACCCGGGCGACGGCAGGATCGCCAAAGACGCCGTCATTGCCGCCCGTCACCAGGAGGGTGGCCCCGTCGCGCACGCTCTCGCGGGTGACCCACGGCACGAGCACCTCCTGGCAAATGAACCCTCCGATGACCGCCTGCGGGGCGCGGATGAGCTGCGTGCCCTGCCCCGGGAAGTACTCGGAGCGGCCGCGCAGCGCCTGCGGCCCCCAGCCGGCCGGGTGGTATTCGGAAAACGGCACCAGCCGCCGCTTATGGTACCAGCCGACCGCCCCTTCGGCGGTCCACGCCACCAGCGTGTTGTGGTCCTCGTTGTGCTCGACGGTATCCAGGCCCACGATCAGCATCGTCGGGGTGCCGGACAGCCACCGGGCCGCCTGCGCTTCCCATTTCGACCGCGGAATCTGGAAGGCAGGCGGCTTCGTGCGCGAGGGGGTGCCGTCCAGCGACGTGGCCCCAATGGCGACCGACTCCGGCAGCACGAGCAGGTCCAGCTGACGGGCCAGCGCCTCCTGGATCATCTCTAGGTAATTGCGGTCCAAGCCGGTGGCGGTGAATTCCTCCAGCGCGTATTCCGTCTTGTAGCGCTGGATGACCGCGACGCGCAGCGGTGCCCCCCCGGCCAGCGGCTGGTGCAGCCGCCACAGCCCGCCCACGGCCCCGAGGAGCACCAGGCTCCAGATGAGGGCCGCCCGCCGGGCCCCTCCGGGCTGGCGGTCGCGGCGCACCAGCTCCAGGCAGCCGAGATTGACGAGGACGACCACCGCACTCAGCAGCCAGATGCCGCCGAGGGCGGCGAGCTGCCGGATGGCCGGCACGTCCGCGGCAGCGTTGCCGAGGAACCCCCATTGGAAATCGAAGACCGTCCGGCTGCGCGCCCATTCCGGCAGCAGCACCCAGGCCGCCGGAGCGACCAGGACCAGCAGCCCGCGGTGGCGCCCGAACCGCTGCGTCAGGCCGGCCCAGACGGCCCAAAACCCGGCGGACCAGAGCGCAAAGACCGCCCAGATTTCCTGCATGAACCACCACTGCCGGGTCATCCGCCCCGTGAAGGCGCTGACGGCTTCGGTGGACCAGCCGGTCCAGGAGTGGACGCTCACCAGCGGATGGAGCGTGAGGAGGAAGAAGGCCAGGCCCGCCAGCCAGCCCAAGATGATGGCACGGAAGGTCGAGCGGGTTTCGGTCAGCGTCCACAACAGCGGGACCAGCCCGACCCAGACGAGCCACTTCAGGTCCACCGGGGGGAACGCGCAGCCCAGCAGCAGGCCGGACAGGAGCGCCCACAAGACGCTCCGTCGGAACGAGAGAACGGGAACGGCAGCCGCACGCCGGCTCATGAGAGGGAGTATAGCAAAACCGCCTCAGGCTCACAACGCGCCCTCGAACGGTCGATGCTATAATGGCGCCATGCAGGCGGAACTCCTGACCATCGGCTCCGAGCTGTTGAATGGAGCCATCGTCAACACCAACGCGAGCGTTGTGGCCCGATCCCTGGCGGAGCTCGGCATTCCCTGCCGCCGTCAGGTCGCCGTGGAGGATGTGCGGCCCCGCATTCTCGCGGCCCTCGGGGAGAGCCTGCGGCGCTGCAGCGTCCTGCTCATCACGGGCGGGCTCGGCCCGACGTTCGACGACTGCACGATGGAGGCCATCGCGGCCGCGACCGGCCGGCCGCTCGTCTACCATCCCCCGATCGCCGCATGCATCCGCCGGTTCTACCGCCGCCATCACCGGCAGCTGCAGCGCGCCGCCCTGCGCCAAGCCTATCTGCCGCAGGGCGGGGTCGCCCTGGCCAACCCGATCGGCACCGCCCCGGGTCTATGGCTGGCTCTGCCGCGCCAGCTCGTCATCGCGTTGCCCGGTGTCCCGCGCGAAATGCGCGCCATGATGGTGCGGTCAGTGCTGCCCCGCCTCAGACGACGGCCGGGGGCCGCCACCATCGCCACCCGCACGCTGCGCACCAGCGGCATCGTCGAGCTGGCGATTGAAACGCTCCTGCACCGGCTGCGGTTGCCCGCCGAACTGCAAATCGGACTGTACCCGCACCTGCGCTTGGTGGACGTCCGGTTGACAGCGGTCACCCGCTCGGCTGCGGCGTCCCGCCGACTGCTTCGGCACGCCGAGCGCCGGCTGCGGCGGGTGTTGGGCGCGCACGTCTATGGCGTCGACGGCGACACGCTGGCGGGTACCGTGGGCGCGCGCTTGCTGAAGCATCGCACGACCCTGGCGGTCGCGGAATCCTGCACCGGCGGCCTGGTCATGGACCAGCTCACGAACGTCTCCGGCAGCTCTCGCTACCTGCGCGGCGGGGTGGTCGCCTATCACAACGCGCTGAAGCAGGGTCTCTTGGGCGTGCCGGATGCCGTCTTGCAGCGATTCGGCGCGGTGAGTGCTTCGACCGCGAAAGCGATGGCCGCCGGCGTGCGCCGAGCCGCCGGAGCCGGTCTGGGCCTGTCAATCACCGGCATTGCCGGACCCACGGGAGGCCGTGCGACAAAACCGGTGGGACTGGTGTATCTGGGGTTGGCGGACGGACGGCGGACGCACACCCAGCGCCACCAGTTCTTCGGCGACCGGGAAGCGATCAAGGCCCAAGCGGCTCAGGCCGCGCTGGACTGGCTGCGCTGTTGCCTGCGGTAACGGAGTGTTACGCGGCCGGCGGCCCCGCGAGGGGGACTTCGGCGAGCACGGTGTAGCGGGAGCCGTCGGTCGACAGCTCACTGCGGAACAGCGTCACGGAGCGCGCCTGCCAGGGAGGCGGGGGCGGCCAGGCGCAGGCACGCAGCCCATCGGCCAACTCGCGAAGGCGGCGCGCCGAACGCACCCGCCCGATCGTCACGTGCGCGGAAAACGGCCGCGCGTCTTGCCGCAGCTGCAGTGCGAGGCTCGTCTGCTCAAGCGCCGCCGCCAGGCGCCGCAGTGGCTCCTGCCCTTCCGCGATCCCCACCCAGAGAACCCGAGGCGACGCCAGCGAGGGAAAGGCGCCCACGCCCTCCAGGCGGATGGAAAACGGCGGTTCGGATGCCGCCAGGCGCCGCAGCGACGCTTCCACCGCCAGCTGCTGGGGTGGGGTGATGTCGTCGAGGAATTTCAGCGTGACATGAAACTGGCCGGCCCCCACCCACTTCACGTCCGGGCGCGCGGCGTCCAGCTGCCGCGGTAGCTGGGCCAGTGCGTCTTGGACGTCCGGCGGAATCCGGACCGCCACGAACGCGCGCATCAGCCGGCGACGCGGCTCGCCACCCAGAGCACGAGCAGCACATAGGCCGCAGCACCGGCGTCGTCCGCCATGATGCCCCAGCCGCCCGGCAACAGAGCCAGACGGCGCAGCGGCGGCGGTTTGACGATGTCAAACGCACGGAACAGCACGAACGCAGCCAGCCCCAGGCCCCACGACCCTCCCACCGGAGCGGCAGCAATCACCACCGCCATCCCCCAGACCTCATCCAGGACGATTTCAGCCGGATCCGTCCGCCCGCTGTAGCGCTCAGCCGCGCCGCAGACGGCTGCGGCGATGAGGAAGGAGAGTCCGCCGGCGGCGGCGAGCACGGGGGCCGACGCGACGCGCACGACCGCCCACCCGAGGAGGGCGCCGAGGAGGCTGCCCCATGTACCCGGCGCTTTCGGGAGGCGGCCGATGCCAGCACAGGTCGCGAGCAGGTAGCACGCGCGGCCCATCAGCCGCTACCGGCCCATCGCATGACGCAGGGCCGCCCAGTGCCGCCGGAAGAAGCTGGCCCCGGAGATGAGCGTTAGCCCCATCGTGACCCAGAGGCAGCCCAGCACCAGCCATTGCATGGCCGCGTCCGTCAACGGCAGCCGCGCGCCTTCGCTCTCGAGCGCCTTCAAGAACAGTACGGCGAGGATGACCACAATCGTCACCATTTGCGAGACCGTTTTTTGTTTGCCGTCCGCCGAGGCGGCGAGGACGATCTGGCGGCTGGCGGCGAACAGCCGCACCCCGGTGATGACGGACTCGCGCAGCGCGATGATGAGCACCATCCAAGCCGGGATGAGCCGCAGCTGGACGAACGCCAGAAACATGCCGAGCACCAACACTTTGTCCGCAATCGGATCCAAGAGAGCGCCCAAGTCGCTGCGCTGGTTCCACCGCCTGGCGATGTAGCCGTCGAGCCAATCGGTCAGCCCGGCCGCGGCGAATCCCCCCAACGCCGCCGCCTTGGCCACGGAGCCGGGGATAAACAAGAGCAGCATGATGAGGAAGGTCAGGACGATCCGCAGGCAGCTCAACTGGGTGGGGAGAGTCATGGCCGGGAGGGCGGGCGTTCCCGCGGGCGGGGCGACGAGGATCTTAGCCGGACGGCCGCGCAGGCTCATCGGCGTCCACCGGCTCAGCGGTTCCGACGAGGTCGTACTCGTACGTATCCGTCATCCGCACCGGCACAAGGGCGCCGGGGGCGAGGGTGCGTTCGCTGCGCACGAACACGACCCCGTCCACTTCGGGGCAGTCCGCGCGCGTGCGCCCGAGGTACTGGCGCGGGTCGCTGGCGTCCGCCTCGTCGATGAGGACTTCATGCGTCTGTCCCAGGCACTGGGCGTTCACCGAGGCGGCCACGGTGCGCTGCAACTCCATGAGCCGGCCGAAGCGTTCCTGCCGCACGGCTTCCGGCACCTGGTCGGGAAATCGGAAGGAGGCGCTGCCCTCTTCGTGCGAGTAGGTAAACGCGCCCAGCCGCTCGAAGCGGACCTCGCGCAAAAAGCTCAGGAGGTTGTCGAACGCCGCCTCGGTCTCGCCGGGAAACCCGACGATGATGGACGTCCGCAGCGCGATCCCGGGTACCTCGCGGCGCAGCGTCTCGATGCGCTCCCGCAAGACGGCCTGGGTGATCCCCCGGTTCATGCGCTCCAGCACCGCATCGTCCGCGTGCTCGATGGCCATGTCGAGATACCGGCACAGCACCGGCTCATCGCGCAGAACCTCGATGAGCTCGCGGCTGATGCCCCGCGGATGGCAGTAGAGCAGGCGGATCCACTGCAGGCCCCGGATCTTGGTCAACGCAGCCAGCAGCGGTGCAATCTGCGGCCGGCCATAGAGGTCGACGCCGTAATCCGAGGTGTCCTGCCCCACGACGATCAACTCTTTCACCCCCCGCTCCTCCACCAACTGGCGGGCTTCCTCGAGGAGGGCGTCCATCGGCCGGCTGCTGAGCGGCCCTTTGATCTTGGGGATGACGCAGAAGCTGCAGCCTTTCAGACAGCCTTCGGAGATTTTGAGGTAGGCGTAGTGCCCCGGGGTCAGGGCGGAGCGGGCGACCCGGTGGCCGCGGTGCGGCAGCTGCGGCCGCAGGCGGAGGCTCTGCGGCTGTTCGCCCTGCAGCGCCCGCTGGACGACCGTATCGATGTCGCCGAAGCCGTCGACGCCCACGAAGCCGTCGACATCGGGCAGCTCCTTGATCAAGTCCTGCTTGAACCGCTGGACCAGGCAGCCGGCCACAATGACCGCCCGCAGCTTGCCCTGCTTCTTCAGCGCGACCGCCTGCAGGACCGTATCGATGGACTCTTGGATGGCGTCCTGAATGAAGCTGCAGGTATTGATGATGGCGACGTCGGACCCTTCCACGCCGTCGACGACGCGGAAGCCCACCTGCTGGAGCTTGCCGAGGTACAGCTCGGAGTCGACCAGCGTCCTGGGACAGCCGAGGCTGATGAGGCTGACCGTCGGCGCCGACACGGAGGGAGTGGGCCCTGGCGCGCCCATGGCGAGAGCTACCGGCCCTCGCGCAGACGGGTCACGCCGTAGTGGGTGATGAGGAGGCGCCCCTCATACGTGATGGCGGAGGCGTTGAGGGATTGGCCGTTGAGGAGCACGTCGACTTGGGAGGGCTTGCTGACCACGAGCTCGATCTGCTTCCGAGCCACCCAACGCTCCCTGGCTCCGCGCTGCAGTCGCTGCTGGGTCAAGAGCTTGCCGTCCGCGCGGATCTGCAGCCAGGTGGAGGCGCGGGCCGCCACTTCCAGCTCCAGCGGCTCGGTCGGTAGGATCGTGATGGTGGGCGGCGCCGACGGTTTCGCGGTCACCGCTTCCGGCACCGGAGCCACACTCGCCAGCTGCGGACCGGCGGCCGGGGCGGCGGCCGGCTTCTTGGCCACGGCCGCTTTGGACGGAGCCGGCTTTGCGGCCATGGAACTCTTCGCCCGTTTGGCGGCCGGGGCGGCTGCGCGAGACCAATGCAACGGATGGCGCACAGCGATGAACCCGACGATGGCGACGGTGGCTGCGACAGCACCGAGCCGGCTCAGCCATGCCAGCGGCACGCGCGGCAGCGTCGGCATCCGCCAGGACCACTGGATCGGGGCGGGCGTCGGCGGCGGCAGCGCCTCCGACTCCGGCTCCGGTTCCGCCGAACGCGGCCAGGGCAGCTGGGCCAGCAACGGTTCGGGCGCTAAGCGCAGGAATTTCGCATACGTCGTCAGGAAGCCTTTCACGTAGATCGGGCTCATCAGCTCCTGCAGCCGATCCGTCTCCAGCGCCTCCAGCACCCATGATTGGATTTTCGTCTGGCGCCCCACGTCGCCGAGCGACAGCTGCCGCTCCTGGCGCGCCTGCTGCAGCCGAGCTCCCACGCTCATATCAGGCTCCGCTCCGGAGTTCATCGCGATTGACCAGAATGTCCCGCGGGCGGCTGCCCTGCGGCGGGCCGATCAGCCCTTCCTGCTCCATCACATCCAGGATGCGCGCCGCGCGCCCGTAGCCGAGGCGCAGGCGACGCTGCAGCAGCGAAGTCGAGGCCTGCCCCGTGTCCAACACCAGCTGTTTGGCCACGTCATACAGCTCGTCTTTCTCGGTGAGCATCGCCCCCTCGGGTTGGCGGGCCCGCTCGAGGAGCTGCTCATTATACACCGGCTGCCGCTGCTGCTTGAGGAACGCAGTCACCTGTTCGATCTCCGTGTCCGTCACGAACGCGCCCTGCACGCGGATGGGCTTGGCCGTACCGGGCCGCAGGAACAGCAGATCGCCCCGGCCGAGCAGCTTGTCGGCCCCGTTCATGTCGAGAATGGTCCGCGAGTCGACTTTCGAGGCGACCTGGAACGCGATGCGCGCCGGAAAGTTCGCCTTGATGACCCCCGTGATGACGTCCACCGACGGCCGCTGGGTCGCCATGATGATGTGGATGCCGACCGCGCGCGAGAGCTGGGCCAGCCGGGTGATGGCGTTTTCGACGTCCTGGGAGGCGATCATCATGAGGTCGGCCAGCTCATCAATCACGATGACGAGATACGGCAGCGGCCGGCCATCGTCTTCCACGGCCTCCGCCCCTGCCTCGGTGTCGGCCGCGCTGTCCGTGCTCCCGGGGGCCGGCGCGCTCGGAGCCAAATTGCGCGATTGCAACCGCTTGTTGTAGAGGTCAATGTTCCGGACCCCGACGGTGGCCAGGAGCTTGTAGCGCCGTTCCATTTCCTCCACCGCCCAATGGAGGGCGACCGAGGCCTTCTTCGCATTGGTGACGACGGGCGCCACCAGATGCGGGATGTCGTTGAAGAGCGAGAGCTCCACCATCTTTGGGTCGATCATCAGGAACTGGACCTGCTCCGGGCTGGCGTGCATCAGCATGCCCAGGAGCACGCTGTTGAGACACACCGTCTTGCCCGAGCCGGTGGCCCCAGCGATGAGCAAGTGCGGACATTCGCGCAGGTCGGCAACGATCGCCTGGCCGGAGACGTCCTTGCCGAACGGTAAGGCCAGCGGCGAGTTGCTGCCGGTGAACTCGTGGGCCGTGATGATCTCTTTGAGATACACCATCGTCGTCGTGCTGTTGGGCACGTCGATGCCGACCCGCCCCTTGCCGGGGATCGGGGCGACCACATGGCAGCTGGCGGCCTTCATCACCAGCGCCAGGTCATCCGCCAGCGACACGATCTTCGTCAGCTTGACCCCGGGAGCCGGGGTCAGCTCATAGCGCGTCACCGCCGGGCCGCGGTCGATGTTCACCACGGTGGCCTCGATGCCGAATTCCCGCAGCGTCTCTTCCAGCACTTTCGCGTTGAGCTGGAGATTCTCCGTCACCTGCCGCTCGGAGATCGGCGGAGGGTCGGTGAGCAGGTCCAACGGCGGCAGGCGAAACCCGCCCGGCGTTTCGCGGCGGCGTGGGGTGGGTAGAATCTTCTGTTTGGGCTCGACGGTGGACCGGATGCGCACGCGCGGCGGCAGCTCCGACCCGGCTGCCGGCTCGTCCCCCTCAGCTTCCAGCGACGATGGCCGCGCACTGCGCAGCGCAGGGAGGGCAGACTTCGGAGCCGGGGCGTCCGGGACAACGGCGGCCGGCGCGCGGCGAAGCCACCCGCCAGCGAACAGCTCGCGCAGCCGCTGCAGCAACCCGAGGCTGGTCGCGCGCAGCGTCTGCCCGGCCACGACCACCCACGACAGCAGGCCGACACAGAGGGCGGCCAGCACGGTGCCGACGGTGCCGAGATAGTAGCTGCCGGAGCGCGCCAACAGGTACCCAACCGCTCCGCCCAGCGCGGTTTGGGCTTCCGGCGCGGCTCCCAGCAAGCCCAGCAAGGTGCCGATGCTGCTGAGGACGCAGAGCCCGGCGACGCTCAGCGAAATACCGTGCACTTCCGGAGCGGTGCCCTGCCAATAGCGCCAGGCCCAGAGGAAGCACCAGAACGGAACCAGGAACGCGGCCCAGCCGAACCCGGCCCGTCCCAGCGAGGCAAGCCACGCGCCGAACGTGCCGCCGAGGTTGGCGACCGGCCGTTGCGGGGGGAAACTGAGGAACGCGCTGTCGGTGGGATGATACGTGGAAAAGGCGAGCACGAGGAAGAGGCCTGCCGTCAGCAGGATCAGGCTTTTGACCCGGCCGGACCAGGCCGCGGGCATCATCACGCTGTTGCGCTCAGCCACGACGCTGCCTCAGCGGGTTGTGCGGGGAGACCACCGGCGTACCGGGCTAGGAGGCCGCCGGAACCCGCTTCTTCGAGAGATTGATCCGGCCTTGTTCATCGATCTCGATGACCTTCACCTGGAACTGATCACCGATTTTGACGACGTCTTCGACCTTGCTCACGTATTTCTCGGCCAGCTCCGAGATATGGACCAGCCCTTCCTTGCCGGGCAGAATTTCGCAGAAGGCGCCGAAGTTCATGATCCGCTTGACCTTCGCATTGTAGATCTTCCCGACTTCGACGTCCTCCGTCAGGGTCCGGATGATCTCGATCGCCTTCCGGGACTTCTCCCCGTCGGAGGAGGCGACGGACACGCTGCCGTCATCCTCGATGTCAATGCTGGCTCCGGTCTCCTCGATGATTTTGCGGATGATCCGGCCGCCTGGGCCGATCACATCGCGGATCTTCTCGGGGTTGATCTTCAGCATGGTGATGCGGGGCGCGTAGGCGGACAGCTCCGCCCGCGGCTGGCTGATGGTCTTGGTCATGAGGTCGAGGACGGCCATGCGCGCCGGGTGGGCCTGCTGGAGGATCTGCGCGATCAGCTCGACGCTCAGCCCTTCCTTCAGCTTGACGTCCACCTGCATCGCGGTCGTCCCCGCACGGGTGCCGGCTACCTTGAAGTCCATGTCGCCGATGTGGTCCTCGAGCCCGGAAATATCGGTGAGGATGACGGTCTGCTTTCCGTCCTTGAGGAGCCCCATGGCCACCCCGCTGACCGGGTCTTTGATGGGGACCCCGGCGTCCATCAGCGACAGCGTGCCGGCGCAGACCGTCGCCATGCTGGAGGAGCCGTTCGATTCCAGGATGTCGGAGACGACCCGCACCGTATAGGGAAAGCTGTCCTTGGACGGGATCATGGGCTCCAGCGCGCGCTCGGCCAAGGCTCCGTGGCCGATCTCGCGGCGGCCCGGCCCCCGCAGCGGCCGCACTTCCCCGACGCTGAAGGGCGGAAAGTTGTAGTGCAGCATGAAGCGCTTGTAGGACTCGCCTTCCAGCGCTTCGACGAGCTGCTCGTCATCGCTCGTGCCCAACGTCGTCACCGCCAGGCTTTGGGTCTCGCCGCGGGTGAACAGCCCGGAGCCGTGGGTGCGGGGCAGCACGCCGATTTCGCAGGTGATTTCGCGCAGCTGGGTGAAGTTGCGGCCGTCCATGCGCGTCTTCCGCTCCAGGATGGCCTGCCGGGTGAGGTCATGCTCGATCATTTCAAACGCCGTCTTCACGTCGCCCGCGGTGACGGTGCCGTTGACGGCAATCTGCTCGACGAGCGAGGCCAGCAGCGCATGGATCGCCGCCTCCCGCTCCGCCTTCTTCTTGGGCTGGTTGATCTTGTCCAGCGCCGGCTTGGCCAGTTGGCGCACCTGCTCGATCAATTCCGGCTTCGGCTTCAGCACCTTGAAGTTGCCCTTCGGCTTGCCCGCCTTGGCGACCAGCTCCTCCTGCATCGCGATCGTCGTCTTGAGCTGCTGGTCGCCGAACGCGATCGCCTCCACCAGCTTGGCTTCCGGCACTTCTTTCAGGCCGGCTTCAATCGTCGTGATCCCGTGCACGGTCCCGGCGAGCACGAGATCCAGGGTGCTGCGCGTCAACTCCTGATAGGTGGGATTGGCGACGAACTGGTTGTCGATGCAGGCGACCCGCACGGCCCCGAGCGCATCGGGGAACGGAATGGAGGACAGCCGCAACGCGCAGGACGCCCCCAGCACGGCCAGGACGTCGGGATCGTACTCCCCGTCTGAGGACAACACCGCCGCCATCACCTGCAGCTCGTGCATGAACCCCTTGGTAAAGAGCGGGCGGATCGGCCGGTCCATGAGGCGGGCGGTGAGAATTTCTTTCTCGGTCGGGCGGCCTTCCCGTTTGAAGAATCCGCCGGGGATCTTGCCGGCGGCGTAGGTCTTCTCGCGGTAGTCGCAGGTCAGGGGGACGATCTCGACGCGCTCCAGCGGATTGGCGCCGGCGACGGCGGTCACCAGGACCACCGTGCCGCCCTGCTGGACGACGACGGAGCCGTCCGCCTGCCGGGCCCACTGGCCGGTTTCCAGGGACAGCGTCGAGCGGCCGAATTGGGTGGACACGCGGGTGGTCATCGGCAAGGCGCTTCCCCCGCCGGGAGCGGGACACACAGGTGGGTGATCATTTGCGCAGGTTCAACGCCTCAAGCAGCGTCCGGTAAGCGGTTTCGTCGTGGTCCTTGAGATACTCGAGGAGGCGGCGGCGTCTGCCGACCATCTTCAAGAGCCCTTGGCGGGACGCGAAATCTTTCTTGTGGGATTGGCAGTGCTCGGAGAGCCGGGTGATGCGGTCGGTCAATTGGACGACCTGAACCTGGGGGGATCCGGTATCGCCCTGGTGCAGACGGAACTTCGTAATGACGGCGACAGCCGCCTCGGGACTGCTCATACCCCTCGCTCGTTGTCCTCTTGTCTCGTCTCTAAAGTGACAGTTAGTGTACCCTCCCCAGGGACAGCCGTCAAGCGTTTCCACGTCGGCACAGGGGAGGGGTGGAACACAAACCGCATCGTCGAACGATGGGCGCTTATAAGCCGAGTTTTGTTCCCACCACCTTTGCTCGGCCCGAAGGGCCGACATTCGCCTTCGGCGAAGCAAAGGTGGTGGGAGATGGTCATCCATCTGGCCCCGGCGTTGCCACCGGGGTCCTGCGGCCTACCTCCCAGCTCCTCCGCCCACGATCCGTGGCGGAGAACCAGACGGGCGATCTGTCCGCCGTAAGCGGACTGGAGATTTGGCCTTGCTCCGCGTAGAGATTGCCGCGTTTCACCTCATCCCCCCACCTGCTTGTCAGCCGAAGGCTGACTCATCCTGAAATCTGCCTCAATGGTTCGCCTGCGGCGAACCAAAGCAGGTGGGGGGACTACTCGTCTCTGTGGCTCTCTCCCCAGCCGGTGCTCGGCTGGGGAGCCCATGAGCGGGTATCCGCCTCCGAACACCGCGGCACTCGCCACGGTGCGCGGAAGGCCCCGAGGTTATCGGGGTACGCTGCCCTCTGGAGCTCGGACTTTCCTCCCCGCCCATGGAATCCGTGGGCGGGGCGACCATCCAGCAACCCGTCGCTCGACGATGCGGTTGTCAAAGAGTCAGCAGGCCGGCGGCCTGCCCCCGCGCCGCACGGCCGGCCAGCCGATCCGCCGACCGATTCTGCGTGCGCGGGATGTGCGTAATCTCAAACCGCTGATAGGCTTTCGCGAGATGGACCACCAGGTCGTGCAGCACGCGCAACTGCGCGTCCCGGACCCGGTAGACGCCGGTGATTTGGCGCGCGAGCAATTCGCTGTCGGTCTTGACCGCCAGCTCCCGGTAGCCGTGCCGCAGGCCCTCCTGCATCGCGTAGAGCAGGGCCAGGTACTCGGCGACGTTGTTGGTCGTCTCGCCGACGTACTTGGAAAACTCCCGTGCTGTCCCGGTGTCCCGCTCAATCAGCACGACCCCGACGCCGGCCGGCCCGGGATTGCCGTGGCTGGCCCCGTCGATGTAGGCCTCACAGCTTCGAGTGGGCCTCATCAAAATACAGGATACGGTTGCAGCTTTGGCACGTCGTCAGCTTCGCCTTCAAGAGGACTTCGTTGATGATCTGGGGCGGCAGACGCCGGTTGCAGCCGCCGCAGGCGTCGTTGAGCAGCGGTACCAGGGCCAGCCCCGCCCGCAGATTCAGCACCCGCTCATAGGTGGAGAGCACCTGCGGCGTCAGGCCGGGCACCAACGCGCCGCGCTGCTGCTCCAGGGCGGCCACCTGTTCCTGCATCACGGCCAGCTCCCGCTCGATGCGCGCCTGCTCGGTGCGGAGCCGCTGCTGCACGGCCTCGAGCGCGTGCTGGGCCGCCTGGCGGTCCTGCTTGGCAGCGTCGATGGCATCGAAGGCCTTAAGGATCTCTTCCTCCCGGAGGGAGTTGTCCGCCTTGATGGAATCAATCTCCCGCTGCATGAGCGTATATTCCTTGTTCGTCTTCACCTGAAAGAGCTGGCCCTGGAGCTTCTTGACGTTCGCCTCGTGCGTCTGCAGCTCCACCTCTTTCTCCTTCTGGGCCACCTGCAGCGTCTTCATCCGGTTCTCGGCAGCCTTCACCATGGCGTCCTGGGCGGCCACGTCGGCGTTGATCTGTGCCAGCTCCCGGGGCTTGTCCTGCTGCGCCCGGCGCAGCCGGAACAGCTCTCCGTCAATCGCCTGGAGTTGTTTCAGCACTTCCAAATGATCGCTCATGGATCCTCATCGTCGAAAAACCTGGGCGGTACAGGGATCGAACCTGTGACCTCTACCATGTGAGGGTAGCGCTCTAACCAGCTGAGCTAACCGCCCCTAAGACATCAACTGCCTAGAGACTCCAGGCATGCGCTTCCCGGCCAGTCCATTATGGCCGGGACTAGCTAACCGGCTGCCTGCCCAGGCTCGAATCAGACTGGCCTGGGAGCTATGCGCCCTTGTACCTCAAACCCAAAATGCGTGATAGCGCTCCCTGGCCTGCTGCTAATTATCGCCAGGGCAGGCTAACCGGCTGCCTGCCCTGGCCCGAGTCACCCGTAGCCAGGGCCTATCCCGGCCTTAGTTCGACGTGGCCGGGAAGCGAACCGCCCGCAAAGGCTTCCTATTATATACCGAAGCCTCGCACGGGGGGACACCTTTCGAGAGGAGCCTGGGCCGGGGAGGGATCGAACCTCCGCCCAACTGGTTATGAGCCAGCTGCTCTACCACTGAGCTACCGGCCCGCAGGGCCTTGTCGCACAGTGTAAAAGCAAACGCGGAAGGTGGAAAGGGAAAAACGCAGGGCCCTTCCGCCTTCCGCGTATGCGACAGGACTGGACGTTAGCTGGCGCTCTGGCCTTTTTCCTGCGAGAACGTCAACTCAAGGAAATTCCGAAGCCGGCGGCTCCGGGTGGGATGGCGCAGCTTGCGCAGGGCTTTGGCTTCGATCTGCCGCACGCGCTCGCGAGTCACGTTAAAGATTTGCCCCACTTCTTCCAGCGTCCGCGGCGAGCCGTCCTGCAAGCCGAAGCGCAGCAGCAGCACCTGCCGCTCGCGGTCGGAGAGCGTCACCAGGACGTCGCCAATCTGCTCCTTCAGCATGCTGTAGGCGGTCGCGTTCGCCGGGGACACCGCGCGCTTGTCCTCGATGAAGTCGCCGAAGTGCGTGTCGCCGTCCTCCCCGATGGGCGTCTGCAGCGAGATCGGCTCCTGCGCGATCTTCAGAATCCCTCGCACCTTGTCCACGGGAATGCCGGTGGCCCGGGCGATTTCCTCGGGGGCCGGCTCGCGCCCCGTCTCCTGGACGATCGACCGCGAGACCCGGATCAGCTTGTTGATGGTCTCGGTCATGTGGACGGGGATGCGGATGGTCCGCGCCTGGTCCGCGATGGACCGGGTGATCGCCTGGCGGATCCACCAGGTCGCGTACGTCGAGAACTTGTAGCCGCGGCGGTACTCGAATTTTTCGACCGCCTTCATCAGGCCGATGTTCCCTTCCTGGATGAGGTCGAGGAACGAGAGGCCGCGGTTGGTGTACTTCTTCGCGATGCTGACCACCAGCCGCAGGTTGGCCTCCACGAGGGCTTTCTTCGCCTTCGTGTACTCGGCTTCCTTCTGCCGGATGTCGCGCAGCGCCTGCCGAGCGGTGTTGGCGTCCATGCCGAGGTGGCGGCGCGCATGCCGGCGCTTGAGCGTCAATTGGCGCAGCTTGGCGGCGAAGCCCCGGCCGCGCAGCCGCTTGGCTTGCACGAGCTGCCGCTCGACCGTGTCGGTCACGCGCAGGTAGGTTTCGACCTGTTCGACCAGCCATTCAATGGCCTGGATGGTCAGATGGTAGTGCTCAATGACCTTGCGCGAGCCCTTCTTGCTGACGGCCCTGCGCAGCTTGCGGCGCAGCTGCACCAGCTGCTCGACGAGCTCCTCCCGTTTGAGGTTCGGGTCGTCTTTGGAGTAATCCTCGGGGTTGAGCCCGCCCTCAATCAAGATGTCCGTCAGGCGGAGGATTTCCCGGCGCGAGATGGGCAGCCGCAAGACGGCGTCCCGGTAGGCGAGCTCGGCCGCCTCAATTTTCTTCGCGAGCGTCAACTCCTGCTCGCGCGTCAGCAGCGGGATCTGGCCCATCTGCCGCAAGTACATCTTGACCGGGTCATCCAGCTGTCCGGCCTCGGCGAGCTCGGCCGCCTCTTCCTCTCGCTGTTCCTTCTCTTCGCGCTCTTCCAGGCGGGAGGCCGCGCTCGCGGCCGAGGAGGGTTTCTCCACGATCTCGATGTTCTCCTTGCCCAGCAGAGTCAGGAGCTCGTCAATCTCCTCCGGAGAGGCGACGTCTTCCGGCAGCAAGTTATTGAGCTCATCATACGTGAGCCGGCCCTTGTCCCGGCCCATGCTGATGACCCGGGCGAGCCGCTCGCTGATCGGTTTACGCTTGACGGTGTCCGCCATGGACGCTCTCCCTTTTCAGGCACTGTTGATAGGCGACAAGTGATCGCTGGACTTCCATCTCTTCGCCGGCGGCTTGCGCGACCCGCAGCTGCTCCAGCAGCCCGGCGAGCTGCCGCTTATGCGCCTGCTGGCCGATCCGCCGCAGGCAATCGTCGAGCGCGTCGGTCTTCACGGGCACCGACTGTGCTAATTCCACCAGCGCCGAGATGAGCGGGCCGTGCCCTTCCTCTTCTAGGCGCGACACGAGCTGCGCCGCCGACACCGCGCTACCGGCGGCGAGGCGCCCGGACACCGCCGAGAGAATGCGACGCAGCGCCGGATGTCGGATTTCGTCCACCGTAAGCTGCTCCTGCACCGCGGCCCAGCGCGAGGGCTCATCCAGCACCAGGGCGGTCAGCAACCGCTCCGGGCCCTCGGCTTCGGCCAGGGCCGCCGCCACCTGAGGCCGCGGGGCCGCCGACTTCACCGCCGAGGTTCTCGGCCGCGCTTTCAGCAACTCTTCCGCCACCGCCGCTTCATCCAACCGCAGCCGCTGGGCCAATTGCCGCACGTATTCGCTGCGCAGCATGGCACTCGGAATCTTGGCGATCGTCGGCAGGACGAAATGGGCAGCTTGCACTTTCTGCTCGGCCGACGCTCCGGGAAACCGGCGCAGGGCGGTCTCAATCAGAAACTCGAAGACTTGCGTGCTGCGTTCGAGCCGCGCCGTGAACGTCGACAGGCCTTCGGCGCGCGCGCATTCATCCGGATCGACCCCGGCCGGCAGCTCGGCAATCTGCACGCGCAAGCCCAGCTCCACGAGCAGGTCCACGCCTCGCAGCGTCGCCTGCTCGCCGGCGGCGTCCGCGTCGAAGGCGAGAATCACCCGCTCCGCATAGCGCTTCAGCAGCCGCGCTTGCTCGAGCGTCAGCGCCGTCCCGAGCGGGGAGACCACATGGGCCACCCCGAGCCCGGCGAGGACGATGCAGTCAAAGTATCCCTCGACCAGGACGGCCGTCTTCGACGCGAGGATGGCCTCTTTCGCCTGGGCGAGCCCAAACAACTGCCGTCCCTTGCTGTACAGGGCGGTCTCAGGGCTGTTCAAGTACTTCGGTTCCTCGTCGCCCAGGCCACGGCCTCCAAAACCCACGACCCGGCCCCGCAGGTCGATAATCGGGAACATCAGCCGGCCGCGGAACCGGTCGTAGGCGCGCCGGTCGCCCTGGATGACCAGGCCGGCCGCTTCCAGCCGGTCCACCGGAATGCCGCGCGATTTCGCCGACGTCATGAGCCGGTTCCATCCTGCCGGTGCGACACCGAGGCGGAACCGCTCCCGCGCGGCATCTGACACGCCGCGCTTCTTCACGTACGCGCGCGCCGTCCGGCCGGCACTGGGATCCCGCAGCAGCCGCTCGAAGTACTGGCAGGCCTGCTCCATCAGCGGCACCAGCTCTTCGCCGCGCTCCCCGCCGCCGCCTTTCGACGGCTCCGGCAGCTCAACGCCCACATGGTCGGCGATCTGGCGCACCGCCTCCGGGAACGTCAGGCGATCATGCTGCATCAGGAAACTGAAGATATTGCCGCCGACCCCGCAGCCGAAGCAATGGAAGACCTGCTTGTCCGTGTTCACCATAAACGAGGGGGTCCGCTCTTTATGGAACGGGCAGTTCGCCTTGAAATGCCGGCCGGCGCGCTTGAGCGGCACGTAGCGCCCGATGAGCTCCGCGATGTCCGCCCGGCCCTGAATGTCATCAAGAATGTCTTCGGGAATCAATGGCATGGCCCTACTCACTGTGCCGGCGCCCGCCGCCAGGCTTAAACGCCGGAAACAGGCCCGGTTCCCGGTACATCCCGCCGGGAACCCAGTCGAGTATTTGCTCCAGACGCTCCCGTGCGACCGTCACCAGCCGGGGTCCCACCATCGACCGTTCCTCCACGCTCTCGCGCAGATAGACGAAGCCGCTGGAGGTCAACGCCAGCAGGATGACGCCGGACCACCACAACCCCCGCAGCCCTCCGACCGCCAACCCCAAGCTGCGGGTGACCCAATGAAACGGCTCCCATTTGACCAGCTGAGTCAGGCTGCGGACGAGCACGTGCACGGTCAGCAGCACGGCGAAAAAGACGGCCCAAAAGGCAATGAATCCGAAGAGGAGCGGATCCACGATCCCCCACTGCCGAACAGGCCCGGTGGCGATCCCGGCGTAGTCCAGCGTCAGGATCGTGGTGGCCACCGCGCCGGCGAGGTTCAACACCTCCCCTAGCACTCCACGACCGAAACCTTTGTAACACGTTGTCGTAATGATAATTACGACAACAGCATCAACCCAGTTTGGCCAGTTTGTCACGAGATTCCTCTCATCGATTCCGTCGACGGAAGTATACCATAGGGGTCGCAAAAGCGTCAAGGTAGCGCTACCAGAAAACGCTACCTTGGCCGACGAGCGGCCGAGAGCCCGGAGGTGCTGAGTGGGGGAAACGCGTGGACGGCTAGTTACTGCAGCGGATTTTGACCACCCGCAGCTCTTCCAGGACGCCGTCGAACTTCTGCAGGATGGTCTGTTGGCCGGCCAGCAGCTGGTCCAGCTTGCGGTCCAGCTGGCTGTCGCGGGCCGTGCTCTCTGGCTTCGCGGAGCTCTTCGCGCTTTTCAGGGGCAGCGTATAGGTGGAGGAGCGGTCGGAGGCCTCTTCAGCAAAACTCGCCCACCCTGCCCCCAATCCGAATCCCACGAGCACTCCGATGAGTGCCGTCGCAACTTGGAATCCTCGGCGGTGCCGAGTGGACACGTCCATGGGTCCCTCCTGGCGCTGGCGGTGTGACGTTAGGGAGTCGCGGCCGGCGGTGAGGCCGCCACCACAGCCGGAGCCGTTTCCGGCGACGGCTCATCGGTCAGCTTCACGGTCAGGAAAATCAGCAGGTCTTGCAGCGCCGGGTCGCTGCTGCCGGCGGCGGTATCGCGGCTGACGCTCTTAAACAGCAGCCCGACGAGCGGGATGTCCCCCAAGACCGGCACTTTCTCTTCGGTTTTGGCATCGGAGCGCTTCACCAATCCGCCGATGGCGATGGTGTCCTGGTTCCTGATCCGCACCTGCGTCTGGGCGGTTTGGATGGTGAAGCGCGGCAGCGATACGGAACTGCCGCCGCCGGTGTCAAAGGTCACGTTCGCGCTGGCCGTAATCACTTCCGGCTTCAGCTCCACCACGATCTCGTGGCTGTCATTGACATGGGGGGTGACGGTCAGCACCGTCCCGATGGCTTTGGGCGTATACCCGGTGATCGTCGTCCGCCCGGTGGACGGGTCCACCGAGAAGTTCGGAATCGGGTACTCCTCTCCGATATGGATCTTGGCTTCCTGGTTATTGAGCGCGGAGATCGTCGGATTCGAGACGATGTGGGTGTCGGTCCGGCTCTGGAGAAAGTTGAGCGTCATCGCGAACGAACTGGGGCTCAGCGTCCCGAAGGTAAATGTCCCGCCCCGTTCGGGAACGCGGCCCCGCGTCAGGGCCGCGCCATCGCTCGGACTGAACGTGCCGGCGCGCGGCACGAAGCTCGAGCCGAAGCTGCCGAGCTTTGAGCCGCCGATGAACGGGAAGGTCGAGGGCATGCTCGCACCACTGGCGGTCATCGCGAGACTGTCTGACCAGTCGATGCCGAGCTTCTCGCTCTTCGTCAGCTTCGTTTCCACGACTTTGGTCTCGATGAGCGTCTGCGGGGTGCGCTGGTCCAACCGCTTGATGACCTGCTCGATTTGGAAGAGGTTCGCGGAGATGTCCGTCACAATGACGGTGTTCGTCCGCTCATCGAACTTTACCCGTCCGCGATCAGAGAGCATTTCTTTGACCACATCCGGGACGTCTTTCGACTTCGCATAGTTCAGCGGAAAGACGCCCGTGGAAAGCGCTTCCTTTTCCAGCGCATCGGCGGTCATGACGCGGACGATGTTCCCCTTCCGGTCGTAGGAGAAGCCATACGTCTTGAGGATGATATCCAGCGCCTGTTCCCAGGGCACGTTGGTGAGCTTGATGGTCACCAGCCCCTCGACATCGGTGCCGGCCACGATATCCACCCCGCTCTTGAGCGAAATGACGCGAAGCACCTGGCGGATATCGGCATCTTTGAAATCAACGCTGACCAAGCCGCTCGATGGCTGTGCCGCGGCGGCCGGCGCGGGAGCCGACGCGCCTGCAGGAGCGGCGGCGTCCGACGAAGCCGGTGGTTCGGAAGCCGGCTGAGCGGCTTGCTCCGCTCCGCTGGCCGCGGGTGGGGTCGATTCCGAGGAGGAGGACGACGTCTCAGCGGCGGCAGGCGCTGTCTCGCCGGAGGAAGCCGGCTGCTCCGTCGCCTGCGGTTGGGAGGTGTCCGTACTACCGGTCTGGCTCTCCGGCTCAGCCCATCCCACGGAGGCCGTCGCGCAGACGAGCCACACCCCACAGCTGAACCCGAGGACCTGGTACACCGTGAATCGTTTCACCGCCCTCACCTCCCCTTCGTGGTTTTTGTGGTGGTGTTCGCCTTCCCGGACTGATCCGAAGCCGCGTCCGGCGGCCCCTCAAAGCTGATTTGCAGCACGATCGGCTCGCTGCCATTCGTCAGCACGACGGCGTCTTGCCGGATTTCGGCCACCTTGTAGCCGGCGATCGTGTCGCCGACCCTCACTTCGGTGCCGTTCACCAACGCGATCGAGTTGCCGCCGGGATCCCAGAGGATGCCATAGAGCAACGGCACGCCGAAGGACAGGCTTGAGGCCTCCGTGCCGGAGATTTGCACGACCTGGCCATCGCGGAGAAGCGGGATGAAGGGGTCGCGATGGCCCCTCGCATCGTACGAAAACGGCGCTGGGACGTCGGGAGCCTGCCGAGTCGTCGCCGTACTCTCGGGGGCGGCGTCCGTGCTTGCCCCGCGCAGCAGGACGGCGAGACCCAGCATCCACAGGCTGCGGCGGAACGCGCGGGGCGCTGGCCGGTCGAACTGTGCGTCGCGATTCATCGGGCTGGCGCGGAGGGTTGCGGCAAACCGGCCGCCTCTTTCGAGGAAGCCGCCGCCTTGGTCAGGTAGGTCGTAATCAACAACTTCACGTTGGAGCGCCGGGGGTCCTTCGGGTTGCCTGAAATCTTCAAGGTGGAGACCCGCATGGGTTTCTCGCCGGCCTCCACGAGGCTGAGGAACGTGCCCAATTGATGATAGCCGGCCAGCGCATCGATGGAGATGTACACGTCCTGGTAGGCGTGAGGCGAGGCCGACAGCGTCGATCCGTCGGCTTTGTCCGTCGAGGCGTCTTTCGACGCCGTGGAGCGCTGCGGAGAGATGGTGAGAATTTTCACCTGCGTCTGGTTCGCCAGCGCCGTCAGCAACTCGATGACGCCGGAGACCTCTCCTTCAGCCGGCAGGAGCGTGCGCAGGCCGGTGACCGAATGGTCCAATTGCTGGTACTGCGTCTGCAACTGCCCTTCCCTGGCTGCCACCACTTTCAGCGTACTGAGGTGGTTGTCGGTTTCCTGCAGTTGGCGCCCCATCGCCGCGGCCGCACGGCCCAGCGGCGCGATGATATAGGCGAAATAGAGCCACAACACCACGAGCCCTAGCCCCCCGACGAGCAAGATGACCTGCTGTTCGCGTTTGGAGACCCCAGGTTTACCTTTGGAGGCCGCCATGATTAGGGCGTCTTCTTCTGCGCGTCGCCGAAGGTGCAGGCGATGGTGAACTGCACAATTTCGATGTCGTTCTCCATGGTCCGCTTGATCGATTCGATCTGGACGCTCTTGGCCGCCGCGGCAAACTCCGGATCCGCCTTGAGATCCTGCACGAAGCGCGTCACGTTGGCCATCCCGGGGTCCCCCTGGCCCACCGCGGAGCCTTGCACGATGAGGCCCTTGTCGAGGTCGAATGTCAGCTCGGTGAACCACACGCCCTCAGGCGTGGCATCGGAGAGCGTGTTCAACCACCGGGCCACCAGCGCCCGCCGCTCTTTCAGGCTGCGGAGGATGGTCTCCTCCACCCGGAGCTGCTGCACCCGGCGCTCCAGCTCCTCGACTTGGAGCTTCTTCGCTTCCAGCGCTTCGATCTTGGACGCCAACTGCGTCAGCTTCCGCTGGCGAAGGGGAATGGGCAACAGCATGGCCAGCGCAATGGCGGCCAGAATGCCGATCACGAGCAGCGTGATGGGGGCTCGATGAAACTGCTCGACGGCGGACAGGCCCCGTCGCGCCTCATCCGGCAGCAGATTGATTCTCAGCATGACATCCTCACTCCCTGGCGCATTGCGCTCACGCGTTCCGCAGCGCTAAGCCGTGCGCGACAGCGAACTGCCCTGAGAGCCCGGGCATCGGCGACCAGGCGCTCGTCTTCTGCGTCAGATGGCTTTGGAGTGCTTCCAAGAATGTCTTGGAGAGGCTCAGACCTCCGCTGACCAGCACTTCTTCCGGCGGATGCCCAAAGCGGTTCTCGAAATAATCGAAGGACAACTGGAGTTCCGTCATGAGATTTTCCGTGGCCAGCTTCATCGCGCCGACCACATCGGGGGTCGGGGTCTCCTGCCCCAGCTCCTTGCTGATCTGCTCGATGGGCACGCCCATATGCTCGGCGGTATAGCGCACGAGCTTCTCCCCACCCCACGGGATGTCCCGAACCAGGTAGGGCACTTCGCCTTTGAAGATGATCAGGCTGGTCAGCTGGGCTCCGGCGTTGAGCAGCGCGCGTGTGCCTTCCGCCTTCCGGCCATTCAGGCTGGAGAGGTAGCTGTTGGCGACCGCCAGGGCGTCGACGTCGATCAGTGCTGGCTCCAATCCCGCCCGCTTGGCCCAGTCGAGGCGCCGCTCGATGAGTTCCTTTTTGCAGGCGATGATCAGCACCCACACCTTGTTGCCATCCGCGGGGCCCAGCACGATGCCGTCGATCAGGACATCCTCGATGTTGAACGGCAGGTAGCGCTGCGCCTCAAACGGCAGAGCCTGTTTCATCTCGCCGCCCTTGAGCGGCGGCATCTCGATGATCCGCATGATGACCCACTGCCCGCTCACCGACAGATTGACCGTCCGGGTCGGGGGAAACACGTTGCTGACGGCGGACTTGATCGCCTCGGAGGGATCGGCGGCCTGCCGGGGGTCGACGACCACCAGATTCTGGTGGAGGACCGGCCGCTGGCCGGCCCGCACCTTCGGCCCGAGGGCGACCACTTTGATCGACGCGGAGCCGATATCCACGCCCAGCGTGAGCGCGGCTTCCTTGGGCTGGATCGTGGTGAGGCGCTTGAGGAACTCTTTCACCGGCTGGACGGCCGTGGTCAGTGAAGGTGTCGGCATGCGGTTATGCGTGGGTTCTTGGCGTCATTATAACGTCGTGCGCGCCAGAAGTCATGTCCATCTCTCGAGCCGCCTTAGGGACACGCCGCGACCGCCTTGTCGACCGTGGGACTGGCCACGGTCGCCTGCTTGCCCTGGGTGCCGGTGGTGCAGTGACGGATCAGACCCGTGTAGTCCACAAAGAACGACCGTGTGCCGGTATTGTTCACCAGAAACGGCGTCCCCTGAATGGTGTAGGTCGCCCCGCCGGCCACCCCGGTATAGGTGTACATATATCCCTGCACCAGCCCCGTAGCCGCGGTGTTGCCGCCGGCCATCGTGTTGCAGAAGGACGGGGGACCCAAGTCGGGGATGGGCACGGTGGCGGCCAGACAGTTGACGCCGTACATCTGGTCGCGCCAGTCCGTGGCCCCGTTGGCCGGGTAGGCGTTGTTGACGGAGCGGTACATTTCCAGCGAGCTGACCAGCGCCCGCATGTTGCCGATCGCGGCCGACTCATTCGCACTCGTGCGGCCACGCAGCACGTTCGGGATCGCGATCGCCGCCAGCAAGGCGATGACGGCGACGACAACCATGATTTCGACGAGGGTGAACCCCCGCTCGGACCGCATGATCTCTACTCCTTGGTGTACTCGACCGCGGCGATACACGAATCACGAAGGCTGATCGGCATGTCCTCAGGGGTTGCGCAGCTTGATGCGCGTCGTCAAGGGGGTGGTGGTCTGCCGCCCGCCGGGCAGCGCGGCGTTCCGGTATTCAAACTCCATGGTCATCGTGACCACGCGGTTGGCGGCGTCATAGACGAACGAGCTGGTGCCGCCTTTGACGCGGTTGGCCAGAATGCGGCAGCCGGTAAAATCCGTCACGGGATTCACCAGCGCCTGGGTCACGCACCGGGCCAGCTGGACGCCATCGCCCGCTCCGGTGATCGCCACATGCACCCACTGCCCTGTGGCGACGTCGCTGCCCCAGCAGATCGCGGGAGGATTTTGACACGCCGCTTCCGTATTATAGCCACGGGCGATTTGGAAGTGCAGCTGCTTGGCATCCGCACTCACGACGACGTTACCGGCCGCCCGGAGCTCCTGGATGCTGTTGTCGAACGCTTTGCGGGCCTCCTGCTGGACCTGGACGTAGGCGTCGGAGGACAGGCTTGAGGTGTTCCCGGTGAGGAAGAGCGTCAGCAACCCTCCTCCGACCACCATGAAGAGGACGACGGCCACCATCACCTCCGTGAGGGTGAACCCCCGCTTCATCGGCAGGTTACCAAGGTGGTGAGCATCGCGGGAGAATCGATGACGCCCTGCGTATCGAGGGCGACGGCCAGCGTATCATCCGCGGTCAGGGTGGCTCCGTTCCACGTGCATTCCCCGAGGATGCGGCCTCGGCTGCGCCAGCAGACGGCGACCGTCACCTGGAGCGGATCGTAGTCGGTATTATCGGTGCGCACCCGCCATTCGCCGGCTCCCACCTGATCATCATCGCCGCAATAGTCGCCCGGATTCGCGGGCGGAGTCGGCGCGCCCTGCCGCAGGCAGGTGACGATCACGCGTTCGGCCGTCGTACTGGTCGCCGGAATGCTCCGGCCGCCGCCGCCCTGGGCCGACGTATCGGCCAGCCAGGCGTCCCAGTTGGTCCCGATGGGCGGAATGATCGACGGAGCCGTGCAACCGATATTTTGCTGGCGCACGCGCTCCAGGACCCGGTTCGCGTCCTGAATGGCGAGGGAGAGGCTGCGGGAATGCTCGTTCAACGTGGCCTGCCAGAGGTACGCGCCCAGGATCGCCGTCATCGCCACCGCCAACACCATGGCCCCCAACAGGATTTCGATGAGGGTGATCCCCCGGCGATTCCAGCGCATAATCGAAGACGATTCACCTTGTGAGTCGCGGCGAGTAAAAAGGCGGCCCGATGGTCCCGGCCATCGGGCCGCCCCCTCATACGTCGTGCACGTCAACGTTCCGACCGTCAACTGGGACGGGTCTTACGGACACGCCACCACCGCTTGGTCCACCGTCGGGCTTGCCACGGTCGCCTGCTTGTCCTGCGTCCCCGTGGTGCAGTGGCGGATCAGCCCGGTCTCGTCCGCGCGGAAGGACCGAGTCCCCGTGTTGTTCAGGGTCAATGGAGTGGCCTGCATGGTGTAGGTCGCGCCACCCGCAACCCCGGTGTAGGTGTACTTGTAGCCCTGCACCAATCCGGTCGCTGCGGTGTTGCCGCCAGCCGCCGTGTTGCAGAAGGACGGAGGCCCGAAGTCCGGCACCGGCACCGTCGCCGCGGCACAGTCTGTGCCGTACATCTGGTCGCGCCAGTCCGTGGCCCCGTTGGCCGGGTAGGCGTTGTTGACGGAGCGGTACATTTCCAGCGAGCTGACCAGCGCCCGCATGTTGCCGATCGCGGCCGACTCATTCGCGCTCGTGCGGCCACGCAGCACGTTCGGGATCGCGATCGCCGCCAGCAAGGCGATGATCGCCACCACGATCATGATTTCAACGAGCGTAAACCCTCGCTCAGATTGTCTCATTTGTCGCTCCTTGTTATGAGTATAAAAAAGCCACCGATCGTTCCAACCCTGCTATCCCATGCGCGTTCGCTGCGGCCTCACCTCCTTGGGGTAACAAAAAACGCCATACCGCATGGGCGGATGGCGTCCCAATTCCTTCCCAGCGGCAACCCAGCCACCCTGTGGAGACAAGAGTGCGTACACAGGCTCTCTGCTCGCTCCGTTGGCCCGGGAAGCCGCCGGAAGCGCCGGCCTGCTGTCTCGCCTACTCCCACAGGGTCTGTGGCTTTCCCTCCGTACCCTCCCAGGTACGAAGCCCTGACCACGTGCATCAGGGGACCCCGCCTTGCGGCGAGTGTGGCTTTATCACTGCGCGTCCAATTGTCTGCCTCTGCTGCTCACGGGCAGTTCAGAAGCACTTCAACTATGCCATACCCGTAGGAAGACGTCAAGAAGTTTTGTCGCAAGCGGTTGCAGCATCCCGCGCGCCGGGTGAACCAGCCGCCCGCGAGGCCCTCAGCCTAGTGCACCAGGGTGGAGATCTTGAAGACGGGCAGGAACAGGGCCACCACGATGCCGCCGATGATCACACCCAGAATGGCGATCACCAAGGGCTCCACCAGGCTCGTGAGCGCAGTCACGGCCGCATCGACCTCGTTCTCGTAGAAATCGGCGATCTTCGCCAGCATCTTTTCCAGCTCGCCGGTCTTCTCTCCAACGGCAATCATCCGGGTAACCATGGACGGAAATACCTTGCTGTGCGTCAGCGGGTCGGCGATGTTCTCGCCTTCCCGGATGCTCGACCGGGCGGCCATAACCGCCCGCTCGACGACCTTGTTGCCCGCCGTTTTGGCCACGATCTCGAGCGCACTGAGGATCGGCACGCCGGACTTGACCAGCGTGGAGAGCGTCCGGGAGAAGCGGGCGATCACGACTTTCTGCATCAGTTTGCCGATGACCGGAGTCTTCAGCGTCACCGCATCGAACTGGTAGCGCCCCTGCGGGGTGTTGAGGAGCGTCCGAATGAGCACCACGAGTCCCACGAGGCCGGCCACTTCGAACGCGATGTACTTGCCCGTGAACTCGCTGAGGCCCAACAGGAACCGCGTCGGCGCCGGCAGTTCCCCGCCGAGTGCTGTGAAGATCTCTTTGAACTTCGGGACGATGACGACGATGAGGAAGGTCGTGATGCCGAACGCCAGCAGCGAGACGAACGCGGGGTAGAACAGCCCGGCGGTGACTTTCCGCTGCAGCGAGGTCACTTTTTCCAGGTAGCTGGCCACCCGGTCGAGCATCTCGTCCAGCCGCCCGGACGACTCCCCGGCCCGGAGCATGTTGATGAAGAAGTCGGAAAACGCGCGGGGATGTCGGCCAGTCGCTTCCGACAGGCTGGATCCGGCCTCGATATCGTCCCGCATCTTCTTGAGGATACTCTGGAAATTGCGGTCTTCGATCTGCTCTGCGAGCACGTCCAGCGCCTGGGCGATGGGGATCCCGCTTTCGACCATGGTGGCCAGCTGGCGGGAAAAGATCACCAGCTGCTCCGGCTTGACCCTGCCCTCGCCCACTTTCATGAGCGAGCCTTTCCCGCGCGTCCGCTCCTCGATGGACAGCACGACGAAATCCTGCTTCCAGAGCTGTTCGATCAGGCTGTTGCGGGATTGCGTGTCCAGCGTACCGCTGTGGGTTTTGCCGAGCTTGTCTTTGACGACGTACGCGAAGGTCGGCATCGTTACTCCTCAGTCGTGACCGCCAGCACTTCTTCCAGCGTGGTCATGCCCAGGGTCGCCTTTTTCAACCCATCGTCATACAGCGGCGTCATGCCCAACTCTTTCGCGGCGTACTCCTTGATCTTCCAAGACTGGACGCGCGAGACGATCAGCTCCCGCACATGCTCATCCACGGGGAGCACCTCGATAATGCCCATCCGCCCGCGGTAGCCGGTCTTCAGGCAGGCTTGGCATCCGCCCGCCTTGTAGAAGGTCGTCGCCTTCACCGCCTCCAGGTGCAGCCGCGTGCGCTCCGACGCGCTCAGCTCATAGGGCTTGCGGCACTTCTGGCACAGCCGCCGCACCAGCCGCTGGGCTTCGATCAGCGTGACGCTGGAGGCGACCAGGAAGGGCTCCACCCCCATGTCGATGAGGCGGGTGATGGCCGAGGCCGCATCGTTGGTGTGGAGGGTCGACAGCACCAATTGCCCGGTGAGGCTAGCCTTCATGGCGATGTCCGCTGTTTCAAAATCGCGGATCTCACCGATCATGACGACATCGGGGCTCTGACGCAGGATGGCGCGCAGGCCAGCCGCGAACGTGAGGCCGACGTCGGCATTCACCTGGACCTGCGTGATCCCTTCGATCTGATACTCGACGGGGTCCTCCACCGTAATGAGGTTCTTCCCCGGCGTTTTGAGCTTGTTGAGGATGGAATAGAGCGTCGTAGACTTCCCCGATCCCGTCGGCCCGGTCACCAGAATCATGCCATAGGGGCGCTTGACCGCCGTCTGGAACGACTCGATGGATTCCGGCAGGAACCCGAGGTGATCCAGCCCGATGGACAGGTTCTCCTTGTCCAAGAGCCGCAGGACGACCTTGCCGCCGTTCGTCACCGGCAGCACCGAGACGCGGAAGTCGACCTCCCGGCCGTCCAGCCGCACCTTGAAGCGCCCGTCCTGCGGAATCCGCCACTCGGTGATATCCAGGCCGGACATGATTTTCAACCGCGTCAGCACCGGATTCTGCACCCCTTTGGGCAGCTGATGCGATTGGATCAGCCGGCCGTCGATCCGAAACCGGACCCGCAGCTTGTCCTTCATCGGCTCCAGATGGATATCGGAGGCGTGGCGGCGCATGGCCTCGATGACGACGAGGTTGATGACCCGCACGACCGGGCCCGCCTCTTCGCCGGTTTCATTCAGCAACAGCGCGACAGCCGTTTCCAGGCTCTCATCGCCGTTCCCGTCCTCGGCCACCATGTCAGCGGTGATGGCGGCCGCGGACTGGTTCGCGTAAATCTGCTCGATGGCGCGGCGGATCTCCGTTTCCGGCGAGAGAACCGGGTCGATGGCCACCTGGGTCAAGGCTTTCAAGTCATCGATGGCGAAAATGTTCGACGGATCGGACATCGCCACCACCATCCGGTCTCCGAACTTCGCCAGCGCGAGGAGCTTATACTGGCGGGCGATGCGCTCCGGGATGGTCTTGGCGACCGCCGGGTCGATGTGGTACTTCGAGAGGGTGATCATCGGCAGCCCGAATTCCTTGGACAGGATTTCGGTCAGCTTCGTCTCCGGCAGAATGCCGCGGTCGATCAGCAGCCGCGCGAAGCTCTTGCCGTTATGGGAGGCTTCGCTCACAATCGCCTCGAGCTGCTCCTTGGTCGCGACGTGCTGGGAGACCAGCACGTCCATGATCCGCTGCTTGAAGCTGGTCATTCCTCCACCACCTCTCCGGTCGTGGTTCGAAAGACCTCCTCAAGCGTCGTCACGCCGGTGACCGCCTTGAGCAGCGCCTGCTCCCGCAGCGTCTTCATCCCCTGCTGCCGGGCCATCTGCTCCACCTCGCGCTCGGGCGCCTGCTTCACAATCAGCTCCCGGATCTCCGGCGTCATCACCAGCGTTTCGGCAATGACTTCCCGGCCGGTGTAGCCGGCCTGGAAGCACACCCGGCAGCCCTTGCTCCGCACGAGCTGCTGCGGCTCGCCCTTCTCATCCAGCAGGCCGAGCTTGGCGGCCAGCCCTTTCGCAGGCCGGTACGGCTCGCCGCATTGGCGGCAGACTTTCCGCCCCAGCCGCTGGCCGATGACTACGGTGACGCACGAGTTGATCAGGAACGGCTCGATGCCCATGTTCACCAGCCGGACGACGGAGCCGGCCGCGCTGTTCGTATGGAGCGTGCTCAGCACGAGGTGGCCGGTCAGGGAGGATTTCACCGCCATGTCCGCCGTCTCCAGATCCCGGATTTCCCCCACCATGATGACGTCAGGGTCCTGGCGCAGAATCGACCGCAGGGCTTTGGCGAACGTCAGGCCGACATCCGCTTTCACGTTGACCTGGTTGATCCCCTCCAGCTCGAATTCCACCGGATCTTCCACCGTGACGAGGTTCTTCTCCGGCGAGTCAATGAGCTTCAGCAGCGAATAGAGCGTCGTCGTCTTGCCTGAGCCGGTCGGGCCGGTGCAGAGCAGCATCCCGTGGGGACGCCGGCCGCACTCCTTGATGCGCTCCAGGTCCCGCGGGGTGAAACCCAGCACGTCGAGGTCGAGCCGGACGCCGCCTTTGTCCAGGATTCTCATACAGACATTGCCGCCGAAGCTGGCCGGCATGATGGAGACGCGGAAGTCGATCAGGCGGTCATCGACCTGGAAGTTGAAGTGCCCGTCCTGCGGCACGCGGCGCTCGGCGATATTCAGGTCCGACATCACCTTGATACGGGACACCACGGCCGCGTGCAGATGCTTGGGGGGTGCGGGGGTGTCCTGGAGGACCCCGTCGATGCGGTAGCGGACCCGCACCGTCTTTTCCATCGGCTCAATGAGAATATCGGAGGCGTGCAGGTGCACCGCCTTGGTCAGGATCGCATCGGTCGCCTTAATGACGGGGGCCTCCAGCGTCTGCCGCAGCAGCCGCTCCGTTTCCGATTGATCCGCGGGCGCGTTGGCGATGAGGCTCCCGGCATCGGATTCCGACTGCTCGACCATCGCACGCAGGGTCTCTTCCACCCCGGTGCCGTAGTACTGGTCGACGGCGTCCCGGAGGTCGCCGGCGGAGGTCAGCAGGGGGTTGATCGTCAGGCCCGTCAGCATGGCGACGGTATCCAAGGCGAGGATGTTGAGGGGATCGACCATGGCCACGGTCAGGGTCTTGCCGATGCAGGAGACTGGAATGATCTGGTACTGCATCGCCATGTCCCGCGAGATGAGCTCGCGCAGGGCCGGGTCCAGCTTCATCCGGCCGAGCGAAATCGGCGGGATCCCGATGCCTTGGCTGATGGCGGCCAGCAAGTCGGTGTCATTCACCATGCCCTGCTCGATGAGAATTTTCTGCAGGCTGCCGCCGTGCTCCTTCTGGAACGCCATCGCCTTATCCAGCTGCTCCTGTGTCAGGAGCTGGCGTGACAGGAGAATCGTGTTGATGCGGTCTTTTAGGCTCGGCATCGGTCGGTCTCGCGCATGGGGGGGCGTGCACCGGTCGGCATCGGAGCGCTCAGGCCGGATTATGGTTCGGCGGGGTCGGCTTGTAGTACTTATTCAGCGCCTGGCCGATATCAGTCGGCGTGCTGACGAAGGCCTGCACAACGCATTTGGTCATCAGCTCGATCTCCTCGATGGCCTTGACGTTCGTCGGGTCGGCCATCGCCAGCGTCAGCGCATTGCCGATGCGGTCGATCGCAATGAGGCAATGCTGTCGGGCGACCGCCTCCGGGATCAGCGACGTGAGCATGATGTCGATCTCATAGTTGTCCAGCGGCAGGTACGGGAATCCGTACTGCGCCGTGAGCGCCAGGGCGACCTCCTCCTCCGTCACGCAGCCGAACTGGACCAGGATCTGGCCCATCAGCCCTCCGTGCTCTTTCTGGTAGGCCAGGGCCTGTTCGATCTCCTTGTGGGTGATCGCCCCGCGCTCAAGGAGGATTTCGCCGATGCGCTTCGTAATCCGTCTGACCATGCCCGTCACGCGCCTCTGGGTTACCTTAGCGGTTAATCAGCCGCAGCAGGTCGTCGGGGTCGTTGGACCGCGCGACCGCCTCTTCAAAGCTAATGACCCGGTTGAGGTACAGCTCATAGAGCGTCTGGTTCATCGTCCGCATGCCTTCCTTCTGCCCCGTCTGGATGAGGGAGTAAATCTGGTGGATTTTCTGCTCCCGGATGAGCGAGCGCACCGCATGGTTGACGAGCAGGACTTCGGAGGCCAGCACCCGCCCGCGACCGCTGGCCTTGGGAATCAGCTGCTGCGACACGACCCCCAGCAGCTCCAGGGACAACTGGACACGCACCTGGTTCTGCTGGTGGGACGGAAATACGTCGACGATCCGGTTGACCGTCTGCACCGCATCGGAGGTGTGCAAGGTGGCCAGGACGAGGTGGCCCGTCTCCGCGACGATGAGGGCCGTTTCGATCGTCTCGAGGTCCCGCATTTCGCCGATGAGAATCACGTCGGGATCCTGCCGCAGCACATGCTTGAGGCCCTGGGCGAACGACTGCGTGTCGCTGCCGACCTCTCGCTGATCGATGATCGACCGCTTGCTGACATGCACGCACTCGATCGGGTCTTCAATCGTCACGATGTGGAGGTCCTTGTTCGTGTTGAGGTAATCGACCATGGCAGCCAGGGTCGTGGTCTTGCCTGAGCCGGTCGCCCCGGTGACAAGCACCAGCCCCTTCGGCTTGTTGCACAGATCGGTGACCACCGGCACCGGCAGGCCGAGCTCCGAAAACGTGAGCGTCCGGAACGGGAGCATGCGAATCGCCGCTCCCACGTATCCCTGCTGGACAAAGTAGTTCGCGCGGAACCGGGCGAGCCCCTCGATGGAAAACGCAAAGTCGAGCTCTTTCCACCGCTCGAACCGCTCGATTTTGTCCGGGCCGATGAGGCTGTAGATGAGCTCCTTGAGGTCATCGCCCGACAGCGGCTGGTGCTCGGTGGGCACGAGGCGGTCGTCCAGCCGCAGGTAGGGCGGCCGGTTGGCGCTCAAGTGCAGGTCGGTCCCCCCCTGCTGGACGACAAGCCGGAGGAGCTCCTCCATGGTCGGTTTGGCCTTCGTCGACACCGCCATCACGCGCCCTCCTGCGTTCGGCCGATGGGCAGGACGCGCCGGGCGGCGGCCCGCTCAGCTGTGGTCTGCATCGCGCTTCCCTCCCCGCCGCAACAGGAGCATGGCGTCCACAATGCGCTGCTCGAACTGGCCGGCGTTCATCACGCCGTCCCCGGTCAGGTTCAACCGCCGCAGCACGTTGACCATCGCGGCGAGGATCTGCGTCCGCGACAGCTTCACACCGGACGAGAACTGGGCATCTTTGCCGAGCTTGTCGAGGAAATCGACCTGCTCGCGGTTGAGCGAGGCGACGACCCGGTGGGCCTGCTGATGGTTGAACGTGTCGTGATGTCCTAGCATGCCTCGATGATCCATGCTGCACTCCGCCCGCGCAAAAAAAGACAGACGTCCGATGAAAAGGGACGTCTGCGTCTATTCCGTCGGCAGCCCAGCTGCCCCACGATACCTTCTGGCGGGGCCTGTGGCTTTGCGTCTCCACCTTACGGCGGATTTGCCCTTTTCAACGGAGCCGGCTCTCTCAAGAACCGGCGGGGGCTTGTCCGAATCCTGCCCCGCTGTCGGCCGTCACATCGACGGCGATACGTGCTTGACGGAACTATACCATAGCGTGCGCGAAATTGGCAAATCGCCTTTCAGAAAATTCCACGAGGCCGAATGGTCAAAAGTGCACAAGGTGCCGAGACCCCTTGTGGTGGCGGGCTCAACCCTCCAAGTCCGTGCGATGGATGCTCTGCAGCAGCCCGATCGCCACCCACAGGGCCACCATGGAGGAACCCCCGTAGCTGAGAAACGGCAGCGGCACGCCGACGACGGGCAGCAGCCCCATGACCATGCCCATGTTGATGAAGGCCTGGTAGCCGATCCAGGCGAAAATGCCCGTAGCCAGCAGCCGCCCCTGCGGCGCGGACGTCCGGACCGCCAGGGAGGCGGCCCGATGTAGCAGCAGGCCGAATAAGAACACCACCGCCAGGCAGCCGATGAAGCCCCACTCTTCCCCGAGGACGGAAAAGACGAAATCGGAATGCCGCTCCGGCAGGAAACTCAACTGGTTCTGCGTGCCGGCGAACCATCCCTTGCCCCAGACCCGGCCTGAGCCGATCGCGATGATGGACTGGATGATCGTGTAGCCTGCACCCAGCGGGTCCGCATGGGGGTCGACGAACGCCAGCAGCCGGTCGCGCTGGTAGTCTTTGAGGAGCACCCACCCGACCGGTGCTAACAACAGGAGGGAGCCGGCGAATCCCAGGAGCGTCCGGCGGGAAATGCCGGCCACCCACACCATGCCGAGCCAAATCGCCAGGAGGATCGTAGCGGAGCCGAGGTCCGGCTGGATGAAGATGAGCAACGCCGGCACTCCGGCCAGCAGCAGCGACCACCCCAGCACCTGCGGCGGCAGCGGGGTGGGCTGTCCGGCCAGATAGCGCGCCAGCAGCCAGACCGTCGTCAGCTTCGCCAACTCAGAGGGCTGGATGCTGAAGCCGAACACCGAGAGCCACCGCGTCGCTCCCAGGCGGGTGGCCCCGATCACCAACACCAGGACCAGCGTCAACACGCTGAGCGCGTAGGCGATCCCGGCCAGCTCCGTCCACGTGCGATAGTTGGCCCGCGCCACCCCGAGACCCACGGCGATCCCGATCAGCGCCCAGACGGCATGACGGACCGCCAGTTCCGGCTGCACCGTCGCGGCCGCACTGGCCATCACGACCATGCTCAGGACGGACAGCCCGACCGCGGCCGCCAGCAGCGTCCGGTCCCACGCTTGAAACGCGCCCAGCCCGGTTCGCATCGCCCTGCTCCGCGCTACAGCGCCTCCGGCAGACTGACGTACTCGCACACCGTGCGCGCCACTTCGGCCGGCAGCTCCCCGCCTGAGCCGCCGTATTCCGCGACGATGGCCATGGCCACCCGCGGATGCTCCACCGGACAAAAGCCGACGAACCAGCCGTGCGTGCGACCCGGCACGTGCGTCTGGGCCGTACCGGTCTTGCCTGCCACCGACACCAAGCGGCTGAACGCCCGATGGCCCGTGCCGTCCGGATCGCCGACGACCGCCCGCATGCCGGTGCGCACGGCCGCCAGCGTGTCGGGCGACCACCCCACCCGCCGGCGGCCCGGACGATGCGACAAGGGTTGGCCGCCGACGGTGTGGATCACCCACGGCTCCACCACCCAGCCGCCGTTGGCGAAGACGGCCGCCATGACCGCCGCCTGCATCGGGGTAATCAGAATCTCTCCTTGGCCGATGCCCAGCAGCGCGGTTTCCCCTTTGGTCAGCCGGCGGCGCGGCAGGTGTCCCGGCTGCTCCTCCAGCGGCCAGCCGCTCTTGCGGCTCAACCCCACCTGCTCCTGCGCGGCGCGCAAGCCGTCCGTGCCGACGCGCATGGCGACTTGCATGAAATACACGTTGCAGGACTGCTTCAGCGCTTCGCGCAAGTTGACGGGGCCGTGGCCGTCGCGATTCCAGCAGTGGAAGACCCGGTCGCCAATCGTGAGAGACCCGGGACAGTTGAACGTCGTCTCCGGCGTAATGACCTTGCGCTCGAGCGCGGCGGAGGCGGTGATGAGCTTCATGATGGACCCCGGCAGGTAGGTGCCGGAGGTGGCGCGGTTCATGAGGGGGGAGGCTGGATCGGCCAGCAGCTGGCGCACAATACTGCTCTGCTGATCGGCGAAGGCGGCCGGCGGAAACGCCGGCACGCTCACCATCGCGAGCACGGCCCCGCTCTCTGGATCCAGGACGACCGCAGCCCCCGGCTGGCCCTCAAACGTCGCCTCGATAAGCGACTGGAGCTTCATATCGATGGTCAGGGCGACGGTCGCCCCCGGCGTCGGCGGCCGCTGTCCCAGGACGCGCACCTGCCGGCCGCGGTGGTCGACCTCCACCATCACCCCGCCCGCCTGGCCGCGCAGCGCATGGTCCAGCAGCTGCTCCAGCCCCATGCGTCCCACGAGCTGCTTGGGGCGCACGCCGTATTGCTTCAGCAACGGAAACTGCTCGGCGGTCGGCTGGCTGAGGTAGCCGATGAGGTGCGCGGCACTGGTGCCCAGCGGGTAATGCCGGACCACTTCCGGCCGGACCAAGAGCCCGGGCAGACGCCACCGCTCTTCTTCGAGCTGGATGGCGGATTCTTTGGGAACGGTGGACACAATCGTCGCGGGAATGAACGAGAGGCTCCGGTCGCTCAGAAAAGCTTTGCGGAGTGCCTCGACCGGACGGTGGACCACCGTACTCACTTGCGAGGCCACCGCGGCGAAGTCCTCCACCTCCTGGGGGACTATGGCGACCCGGAAGACGGTGTGGTTGGTCGCGAGGACGCGCCCCTGCCGGTCCACCAGCAGCCCCCGAGGTGCGGCTTCCGGCACGAGACGCAGACGGTTTTGGTCGGCCAGCCGGTAGTAGTACGCGCCGCGGACGAGCTGCAAGTGGACGAGACGTACGACCAGCACGCTGAAGGCGAGCAGGAGCAGCAGCCGCAGCCGGAGCACGCGCTCAGTCATCAGGTCACGCGACGCGCCGCAGCACGTGCAGCGCGAGTCCGGTCAAGGCGACGTGGCCGGCCGCGGCGGCGGCCAGCGACCAGGACCACAGGCCGTCCAGCCACAGCGCGCTCCCTGTCAGGACGGCGCACGCGAGGACGGCCACGAGCTCCTGCACGCGCGCATCGCTGACGTCCCAGCGCTCCGCCAGCCACTGGAGGAGCCAGCCGAGTGCCACGTAGGCGAGCAGGATGATCCGGGGAAACCGGACGCTGCCGCTGAGGGTAAAGAGGGCGGCGACCAACGAAAGCGGCAGCCACCACCGGGGCGTGCGCGCGATGGACAGGAGCATCCCGATGAGCGTCAGATTCGGCAGCCACCACGGTCCGGTCCATTGGACCAGGACGGCATGGAGCACGAGACAGATGCTCAAGATCGCCAGCGAGCCGCTCATGGTCCGGCTCCGATGAGACACAGCACGTCCTCCAAGCGGTTCAAGGTCGCCGCGGGCTTCACCGATCCCGACGAGGACCAGGATTGCTCGTCGCGGCTGACGTGCGTCACCGTCCCGAGCAACAGGCCTTTGGGAAACACGCCCCCCAGCCCCGCCGTCACAATCCGGTCGCCGTCCTGGATGTCCGCGTCCACATCCAAGTAGATGAACTCGCACGCGCCGCCGCCGCGCCCCACCAGCAGCCCGGCTTCGCGGGAACGTTCGACAAGCGCCGCGACCCGGCTGTTGGGGTCGGTCAGCAAGAGGACGAGTGCCGTGGCGGGGCCCGCCTCGGTCACCCGGCCGACGACGCCGGCGGCGTCCACAATGACGCTCGTTTCAGCCACGCCCTGGCGCCGGCCGGCGTCGAGCAGGATGGTATGCTGCGTCGGCAGCGTGGAGCGGCCGATCACATGCGCGAGAACGCCTTGCGGCCGGCCGTGCGCCGTCAGCAGGGCGTCGGCTTGCTGGGACTGGCGCACCAGCTCGCGCAAGCGGGCGGTCTCGGCGCGTTCCTCAATCAGCGCGGCCTGGAGCTGCTCGTTGGTCCGCTGCAGCGATGGCAGCCGGGGGAGGTTAACGACGGAGACGACGAGCGACTTGGCCAGGAGGAAGGGAAAGCGGACGACCGCGACCGCCGCGGCCCGCAGGGGAGGATGGAACAGCAGCCCGGCGAGCAGCACGCTGATGAAGACGGCTCGGAGGGGGTGGCGCACGCGAAGAGGACCAGCCGGTTCGGACGGGAGCGTGGCTTGCTCAAGCTCCGGGTGGCATGCAGCTCGCCGGCACGATCCTGCACCCGCCGGGGAGACAGCCCCGGACGGTTAGAAGTCGGGCCGGGTCGTCACCGCGATGCGAGTGCGCAGATAGCGGATATTCTCGAGGCCCTTGCCGACCCCCAAGGCGACGGCGGTCACCGGATTCTCCGCAATGTGCACCGGCAACCCGGTTTCCTCCGCCAGCAGCTTGTCGATGCCCCGCAGCAGTGAGCCGCCGCCGGCCAGCACGATGCCCCGGTCGATCAGGTCGGCCGAGAGCTCGGGTGGCGTCTTCTCCAGCGTCAGGCGCGCGGCTTCGACGATGGAGCGGATGGGCTCGGAGAGCGCCTCGCGGACCTCTTCGGACGTGATCGTCACGGTCTTGGGCAGCCCGGTCACGAGATCGCGGCCGCGGACTTCCATCGTCAGCTCTTCATCCAAGGGGTAGGCCGACCCGATGCGGATCTTGATCTCTTCCGCCGTCCGTTCCCCGATCATCAGGTTATAGGCCTTGCGCAGGTGCTCGATGACGGATTGATCCATCTCATCGCCGGCGATGCGGATCGAGCGGGAGACGACGATGCCATCCAAGGAGATGACGGCCATTTCGGTGGTCCCGCCCCCGATGTCGATGATCATGTTGCCGCCGGGCTCATGGATGGGCAGGCCGACGCCGATGGCGGCCGCCTTGGGCTCTTCCACCAGAAACACTTCTCTGGCCCCGGCCCGCAGGGCGGAATCGCGCACGGCCCGTTTCTCGACTTCCGTGATGCCGGAGGGGATGGCGATGACGACGAGCGGCTTATTGAGCTTGCGGGGCTGGACCTTCTTGATGAAGTAGCGGAGCATCGCCTCGGTCACCTCGAAATCGGCGATGACGCCGTCTTTCATGGGTCGGATGGCCGAAATGTTGCCGGGCGTGCGGCCGATCATCCGCTTCGCCTCCTCGCCGACCGCCAGGACGCGGGAGGAACCGCGCTGGACCGCCACGACGGACGGCTCGCAGAGGACAATGCCGCGGCCTTTCACGAACACGAGCGTCGTGGCCGTGCCGAGATCGATGGAGATGTCGTTGGAGAACAGGCCCAGGACGAAGTTGGAGAGGCGCCGGAGGTTCTCGATGAGGCGCGTAATCAGCGTCTTCAGCATGCAGGAGGAGGTACTACGCCGCTATCCTTGGCTCGCACGGCGGGCCGACTGGCCCGCGGCGGAAGACTGGTGTGGACGATGGTTCGGCGTGCAAATTTTGCCCATCCTAACAAAGGGGCTACGGCTTGTCAACGGTTTTTACCGTCGGAGAGCCCGCTGCGAGCCGCAGGCGCTCGAAGAATTCCGGGAAGGACTTCCCCACGCATTCAGCGCCGCGGATCGTGGTCGTCCCGTCCGCCAGCAGGCCCGCCACTGCCAGGCTCATGGCCGTCCGGTGGTCCCCCGCGCTGTCGACCTCGGCTCCCCGGAGCCGGCCGCCTCGAATGGTGAGGGCCTCGGCTCCCGCCGCCTCCACCACCGCGCCAAGCCGACGCAATCCGTCCGTCATGGACCGGATGCGGTCCGTCTCTTTGACTCGCAGCTCGCCCAGGCCCTCGAAGCGGCTGGTGCCAGTGGCACAGGCCGCGGCCACCATGAGCACGGGCAGTTCATCAATGAGGGCGGGCACATCGGCCGGCGTAATGACCGCGGCGCGAAGCGGCCGCGCCTCGACCTGGAGAGTTCCCCGCGGTTCCCACGCGCCGTCCTCGCCGTCGGTCGTCCGGACCGATGCCCCCATGCGTGCCAGGACGGCCAAGAACCCGGTGCGCGTCGGATTGAGCCCCACGTCGCGCACGGTCAGGCGCGAACCTGCGACGCAACACGCAGCCACGATGAAAAACGCGGCGCTTGAAATATCTCCCGGCAGCAGCAGCGTCCCCGGAGTGTGCAGCGGCCCGGGCTGGAGCGTCACCAGCAGCCCCTGGCGCTCGACCTGTAGACCGCAGCGCTGCAACAGCCGTTCGGTGTGGTCCCGCGTCGGCTGGGGTTCCTCGATGAGGACCGGGCCGTCCGCCGAGAGGCCAGCGAGCAGGATAGCGGACTTGACCTGGGCGCTGGCGACCGGCAGCTGATACCGGAGGGCCCGCAGCGGCCGGCGGCCGTGAATGGTCAGCGGAGGACAGACCTCGCGGGAGCCAGGGCTCACGACCCCGTCGATGCGCGCACCCATCCGGGTGAGCGGCTCGATAATGCGCCGCATAGGCCGTCGGCTAAGCCCGGGCCCGGCCGTCAGGCGGCTGGTGAACGGCTGCCCGGCCAGCAGGCCGGCGGCCAGCCGCAGGGTCGTCCCGGATTCACCGCAGCAGAGCTCGCCGGCGGGCGCGCGAAGCGCGCCACCGCGAATGCGCACGGCGTCCGCGGCGGGCTGGATGTCCGCACCGAGGCCGCGCGCAACGTCGAGCGCCCGCTGGCAGTCCTCCGAAGACAAGCCGGGACGGATCTCGGTGGAGCCGGATGCCAGAGCGGCGACGAGCACCGCCCGCTGGCCAATGGCTTTATCCGGCGGAACGGTCAGCGAGCCGGTGAGGGGTGGGGCGTGTTGAATGAGCGCATCCATGGCAGCGGTTACCCTCGTGCCGAAGACGGCAGGGTGCAGCGACAAAAAAATCCCCCGTGCAGGGGGATCACCGGCCGACGAGCACCCGGCCCGCCACGGCGTCACAGCGCCCGGACGGCGTCGCCTTCGCGGATGCTGCTTTTTTGCGAGTCCGGCAGGATGGCCGCGGCGGAGAGCTCGTCATAGACTTTCTCCACCTTGACGTGGCCGAGGACTTGGTTGTCGCGCACAATCTGGAATTCCTGCCCGACCGAGAGGCCGTGGTTGCGGCCGAGATTCATCACGATGAAGTCATACTCGCGGTTGACGACGACCACCTGTCCGTCGAGCGTGACGGCTTTGGTTGACGGCGCGGGCAGTACTGGGCTGGGAGCCGCGGCGGCCTGGTCGCCGTTGACCACCACCTTGCCGAGCTCCACGGCCGGCTGGGCCATATCGTTGAGCCGGGTTTCCAGCTGGCTCTTGGAATCTTCCAGCTGGGCGAGCTGGTCCTTCAGCGTGGAGCGCTCTTGTTCCAGCGCGGCAACTTGGCTGGTGGCGGCTTGCGCCTGCTGCTGGGCCTGTTCGAGGCTCTGCTTCAGCTGGCCCATCTGCTGCTCGCGCTCTTCGATGGACCGCGTCAGCGTCTGCTGCTGCTCGACCGCCTGCGTCAGCTCTTGGCGGGAGCGGTCCATGTCTTGGCGCAGGCGGGCGAGATCGCCCTCCACTTTCCCCTTCGCCTGCTGCAGGTCATCGACTTGCGACTTCAAGCTCTCGTTTTCCGCCAGCGACAGCTGCAGTTCGCGCTCTTTGGCCAGCCGCTTTTCCCGCTCCTGCATCTGCAGGACGATCGCAGCCGCTGCAATGCCCATGGCCAAGACGGCAACGATGCCCAGCAACGGTGTCAGCGACTTTCCGGCCCGGTCGTTCCGCGTGAACATGCAGTCGCCCCCTTTCACCATGGTGTTGCCCGGTATTGCATAGATCAAACAAACTGTGCTGACTCTACCACAGCCCCGTAGGGGTGTCAACCCGCGCGAGTCGGCCCGTCGGTCAGGCGTTTCAGGAACGGTTCGCCGACGTGCCGGCTGAGCCATCGGCTGCATGCCGCCGGCGACCGGCTCGGGAGTCCCGCATCAAACGGCAGCGGCCCGGCGAGGGGTGCTTGGATGAGGCGAGCGAGCACCCGGGGATTCGTGCGGGCCGCGAGGCGGGCCATCGCCCCGCGGGGCGGCGGAGGGGCATCGTTCAGCAGGACGCCGGCCAGCGGCACGCCGACGCGCCGCAGGCATTCCACGCTTAAGAGCGTATGGTTCAAGGTCCCCAGATGCGTGCGGGCGACGAGCACGACCGGCAGCCGCATGCGTTGTGCCAGGTCGACGACCGCCCATCGGGCGTTCAGCGGCACGCGCAGGCCGCCGATGCCCTCGACAATCAGGAAGGCGTGGCGGGCGCGCAACTCGTCGAACGCGCGCAGCACCGCCGCCATCGAGACCGCCTTACCCTCGCGCTGCGCGGCGGTCCATGGAGCGATCGGCTCGCGGAAACAGACGGGATTGATGAGCCGCCAGGGGTCAGCCGCACCGGCCGCGCGCGCCAACCGCACGGCGTCGTTGGAGAGCCGCCGCGTCCCGGTCCCGCGCTGCCGGCGGCCGCCGGTGGCGATCGGCTTCATCACGCCGACATCCAGGCCGCGCTCGCGGCACCACGCGGCCAACGCGCAGGCCACCAGCGTCTTCCCCACCCCGGTATCGGTGCCGGTAATGAACACGCCCCGAACGGCCGGAGGGCGCCGGCGGCTCATGCCAACCGCGGAAGGGTGCTCAGGCCCTCCAGCGACTCGCGAAGGGCCTGTCCCAGTGCGGCGATCTGCGAGGACGTATGAATGGCGGTCACACTCAGGCGCAGCCGGGCAGCACCTTCCGGCACGGTCGGCGGGCGGATCGCCGGCGCCCAGATGCCGCGCTCCCACAGCCGCCGGGAGAGTTCGACGGCCGCAGCGGCCTCCCCCACGATGACGGGCACGATGTGTGATGCCTGTGCTGAGGCCGCCAGCGGGCCGAGACTGTCATGCAGCAGGCGGACATTCGCCGACAGTTGCTGGCGCCGCTGCGGCTCCTGCCGCACCACGGCCAACGCCGCGACGGCCGCGGCCGCCACCGGAGTCGCCAGGGCGGTCGTATAGATGAAGGTCCGAGCGCGGTTGCGCAGATAGTCGATGAGCACCTGCGGGCCGACGACAAATCCCCCCTGACAGCCGAGCGCTTTACCGAGCGTCCCGATATAGAGGAGGCGCTCCGGGGCCACTCCGGCGGCTTCCGGCGTCCCGCGTCCGGACGCCCCGAGGACAAACGCGCCATGGGCGTCATCGAGATAGAGGAGCGCGTCCTGAGCCTCGGCCACCTCAAGCAATGCGGCCAAGGGTGGGGTGTCCCCGTCCATGCTGAAGACCCCCTCCGTCACGAGGAGGCGCCGACGGGCTCCGGCCGCGCGCGAGATCACCTGGCGCGCGTCGTCCACATCGTGATGGCGAAAGACGCGCACGGCGGCCCGGCTGGCCCGGATGGCGTCCCAGAGGCTGGCGTGTGCTAAGCGGTCGATGCCCACCGCATCCGATGAGGAGAGCAGTGCCCCCAGGGTGCCGAGGTTGGCCTGATAGCCGCTGGGGTAGACGAGCGCGGCCTCCGCCTGAAACCAGCCGGCCAATTCCGTTTCGAGCCGGCCATGCCAGGCGGTGCTTCCCGACAACAGCCGGGACGCCCGCGCGCCGACCCCCCACTCGGCCGCCGCGTCGGCCGCCGCCTTGGCGAGTGCGGGATGGCCGGCGAGGCCGAGGTAGTCGTTGGAGCACCAGCAGACGACGTCGCGGCCGTCGATACGGACGACGGGGCCGTCGGCGGATTCCAGGGTGGCCGACCGGCGCAGAAGCCCGTGCGCCGTCAAGGCCGCAAGCTCCTCCGAGAGGTCGAGGACGAGCTGTTGGAGGCTGTTGGGTGCTGGAGCGGTTGCGCGCATGGAGTTCCGGATCACGCTCGGATGATTGAGGACGCCCCGCAAGACTGCGGAGCGGACAACGCGCGTGCGGGCCGCCTGCACGCCGGTCGGCGCGTTAGCGCACGACCATCGGCAGGAATTCGGTGGAGCCGAAGACGCCGTAGAGGCCGCGGTCTTTCAGCCAGAGGCCGCGCTTGAGATAGCCGAGGGCGGGGCCGATGACGTTCGCGGCCATCGTCGTCTCATCGCCCAGAATGAACGTGTGGCTGGACCGCTTGCCCTCGAAGGTCAGCCCCGTCAGCGTCATGGTGGTCGAAACGGGCTTCTTCGGGTGGCGGGTATCCATCACCCCGCCGACCTCGACCTGGTCCGGGTCGTCGACGACGCCGACGCGCTGCAGCAGCACATCGTCCGCGTGCTCCATCTGCCGTAGCTCCAGCAGGCCGTTCGTGCGCGCCAGCAGCGCGTCGACTTCCGCATCGGTCATCGCCTTGGCCCGCTCCACACTGTAGCCCGGCAGGTGGGCGATGTCTTCGCGGATGGTCGCGCGGTAGGCTTCCCAGTTGGCGATGCCCACACCCCACCAGATATCCACCTTCTCGACCTGGATGAACGACTGGGCGGCCAGCACCGCCGCGGCAGCAAGGATGCCGGGCGTGGCACCGCAGCCGGTCATCACGACGCTGCGGGCGCGCCGCACCAGCCCGTCCAGCGCAAACAGCTGCTCCACCGCGCGGGTGCGCTTCAGCACATCGACGAACGCCAGGGGGGCTTCGGCGCGCGCGAAGCGCTCGATGACGCCGGGAATAAACTCATTCGGCAGGTTCGGTAACGCGATGAGGACCGCATCCAGCGCATCCGCCATGTCCAGGACCTCACCGATGGGATCGTCTGTGTGCCGGGCCTCGACCGCTTCCGCGACACTCACGCGCCCGCCGCCGAGGCTGTCGCTGCCCTCCTGGAGCTGGGAGTACCCGTCAACCAAGTCGCCGGAGATGGTGGACAACTGCTCCCCATCCAACCCCTCGGCTGAGAAGACGATACCGTGGCTGTCGCAGACGGCGGCCAACCGCAGTTCACGCTTGAGCCCGATGATCCGGGCGGCGGCTTTTCCGAGCCCGCCGGCACCCAGCACGGCGATCCGAATCGGCGAAGGGGTACTCATGATGGTCCTCCTCAACGCTCCAGCCAGGTCTGGCGGCACGAAGCCCGCTCCACGAGCTCGGTCGGCAGCAGCAGCTTGGTCGGAGTCTGCCGTTTGCCGTTCATCTGCCGGAGCAGCAATTCCAGTCCGGTCCGTCCCATGTCCGCCAGCGGCTGCCGGACGGTCGTTAGCGGAATGCGCCCATTGGCGGCCACCGGGCTGTCATCGAAGCCGACGATGGACAACTCCTCAGGCACCCGGATGCTTTTGGCCAGGGCGACGTTGACCGTCTCGATCGCCATGTCGTCGCTCGCAACGAAGATCGCCGTCGGCCGGTCCGGCATCGACAGCAGCACCTCGCTCGCCATCCGCGCGCTGGGCAACCCGAAATCCCCGAACCGGATATAGGCTTCCTTCACCGGCAGGTTGCGCCCTTTCATCGCTTTGACGAACCCGTCCAGCCGATCCAGGCCGGCTTGCGTCTTCAAGTCGCCGGTGATGGTGGCGATCTCCTGATGGCCCAGCTTGGACAGGTAGGCGACCACGCGCTCCGCGGCGGTGCGGTTATCGATGGCGACACAGCTGACAGGCAGATCCTGCAGGTAGTGGTTCAGCACGACGGTCGGGGTGCCGGCATCCACGGTGCGGTCCAGCAGCTCTTCGCAGCCGTAGATGTCCACGAACAGCAGGCCGTCCACCGCGATCGGTGCGGTGCGCGCCCCGGCTTCCGTGATGTGCAGGAGGAGGTCGCACCGCAGCCGCTCCGCCGCGGTCCCGATGCCTTTGAGCACTTGCAGCGCGTAGTAGGAATGGAAGATGCCTTCGAAGCGCGGGATGATGAGCCCGACGGTCCGCGATTTTCCGGAGGCCAGCCGCTGCGCGCTCGGGTTCGGGTGGTACTTCAGTCGCTTGATGGTCTCGAGCACCCGCCGCTTATTGTCCTCCGAGACGGTGGGCACACGGTTGATGACACGGGAGACGGTGGTTGTGGAGACGCCGGCGGTTTTCGCGACTTCCTCAATGTTGATTTTCCTCATGGCTGGACGCTGGGGGCTCCTTCTACCGATCGCGCGTTACGAACCGCTCTCAACGACCATGTCCCCCATCTGGAGGGGGCCCGGCGTGCTGGAGCGGATGATGTCGCAGGCTGACAGATGCGAGCGCACGCGGATGACGTTGACGCGGCCGACCGTGGCCCCGCTGCGGACGATGCTCAGCATCATCCCGGCCCGCACGCCGTCGTCGCTGCCCTGATCGATCACCACGAAATTATGCGTTTCATCCGCCTGGATGACCCGCCCGCGGATCGGCAGCGAGGTCCCGGCCTGGTCCTTGCGGACGACGATCGGCGGCAGCTCGACAATCCCCCGGTCCAGGCTGGTGTCCGTGTCCGCCGCGATCCCGGGAGGTGCCATCGGGTCCTGCGGCAAGACCGCCCCGCCGACGGTGACGCGCTGGGCGGCCTCCACCACCTGGGACATCTTGTCGGAGAGCGTCCGGTAGTCCCGGTCCAGCAGCGCGAAGCGCTCGCGCAGACGGCTGGCGGTCTTCTGCAGCTGCGCGTTCTCCTCTTCCATCTGCTGGACCTTCTTGGAGGCGTCATCCCGCTGGGAGGTCAGCGTCGCCACCTGCGTCTGGAGCTGGGAGCGCTCGTCGGTGAGCTTCGTGTAGCGCTCCTCGGCGTCCTTCAGCGCGGTCTTCGAGCGGTCCAGTTCGGCGCTGGCGGAGGTCAGCTGCTCGCGCAGCCCAGACAACCGGCGGTCGAGGTCCTTGCGCTCGCCCTCAAGACCCTGCAGCCGCCCGCTGAGCTCCTGGTTTTCCTGCTGCAGCTGCGTCAACTGCTGATGGGCCGCCATCAGCTGCTGCTGCAGCTGCTTGACTTGTTGCTGGCCGGTGACGACCAGGGCGAACGCGCCCAGCCCGGCGGCCCCGACCAGGAACGGCACGAGCAGCTTGGGTGGACGGCCCAAGGAAGGGAGATTAAGCGGCGGCACGCGGTCCTCCGGTGCGAATCGGCTGCGCCATCATCAGGCCTGGATGAAGACTTCCCGAATGACCCAGGAGGCCGCGCCCAACGCCACGGCATTGTCGCCGAGCTGCGCGGGCAGCACGTCCACGAGATTGGCGGATTCTTCGAACGCGTATTTTTTCACGGAGCGCCACGCCGGCTCCAGCAGCATCGAGCCGGCTTTCTCGATGCCCCCGCCGATGACAACCACGTCGGGGTTCAGCAGGTTGACGAGATACGCGATCCGGATGCCGAACTGCAGGGCGGCGTTCTCAATCAGTTCCTTGGCCAGCTGGTCGCCGGCCTGGGCCGCCTGAATGACGGTGTCCATCGTGAGGTTCTGCGGATCCTGCTCCACCAGCGTCGCCATCCCGGCGGCATGGCCTTCTTGGATCAACTCGCGGGCTTGGACGGCGATGCCCAAATCCCACGCCTTCGAGAGCACGAAGCCGGGGCTCTTGACCCACGTCAAGTAATCATCGTCGGACGGCAGCAGCACGCCGATCTCTCCCGCGCTGCCGCAGGAGCCCCAATAGACGTGGCCGTGGAGGATGAGGCTCACCCCGACATCTGAGTAGAAGTAAATCATATTGTCGACCGGCCGGTCCAGTCCCAGGCGATATTCGCCGTAGCCGGCCAGCGTCGGCGCGTTGCCGATGAGCACCGGCATCTGGAATTGGCTTTCCCAGCGGCTCTGGAGCGTGAGGTAGCTGGTGCGGATGCCCCGGTGCGAGGTGTCGCGGATGGTGCCGGCTCGCTCGTCGAGCACGCCGTTCACACCGATGGCGGCCCCCCGGATGCGCTTCGCGTCGATCGGGCTGGTCTGCATAAGCTCGCGCAGCAGCTCTTCCGCCTGGGCGAGCATCTGGTCCATGGTGAGCGACGGCCGCGGCCGGCTGATCCGGTGCACGATCGTGCCCTTCAGGTCGGTGATCAGGCCGATCATCGTGCTCTTGGGCGCGTTCATCGGCCCCAGGTCGAGGCCGATGACGTAGCCCGCTTTCGCGTTGAGCTCGACGAGCACCGGTTTGCGGCCGCCGGTTGAGATGTCGAACCCGCGCTCCACCACGAACCCGGCTTTGATGAAATCCGAGAGGTAGTTGGAGATGGTCACGATATTGAAGCCGGTACCTTGGGAGAGCTCGGTGCGGGTGAGCGGGCTGCGCTGCCGGATCAGCTCGAGGAGGGTGAGGCTCTTCTGCTCGCGCTCCGTCAACCGGTGCTGTTCGAGGAGCGAACGGCGCTTAATCATGGGTACTATTCTTGAACAGGTGCCCCCATTTGTCAACTTTACGCAACGGCATACCGCCACAAGGAGTTACACCGCCGACTCCGCCGCATGGGCTGCCTGTCGACTGCGCTCAGGGTGCGCCTCATCTAAGCGTCAGTTGTCGGTGCAGTTAAAACATCGTAATGGTGAAGCGCAGCTGCCCCGAGTAGAGCCCGCTCTTGGCCTCAGGGGGGATCTGCAGGCGCCAGCTGAGCACGAATGTATCCGGGGAGCCGGCGGCATCCGAATGGTACAGTGGCCGGTACCCGACGGAAACCGGCGAGCCCGGCCCGATGAGGACTTGGCCGCGCTGGGGTGCTGTGGCCGACCAGACCAGAGCCTCGGGCGGCAGCGTCTCCCCGCTCTTCAGCACGAGGGCGTGGTCGAGGCCGGCGGACACTTCGTAGGGCCGGGCCAGATTCGTGCGGATTTCCACCACCATGCGGCGCTCCACCGGCTCGAGCCCGCCCCGGGTGAATTGGAGGCTGTCGCTGCCGTCTTCCGGACGGACGGACAGCAGGAACACGTCGCGCACCACCGCCTCAACCGGCAGCAGCAACTGTTCCATCGCCGCCGTGCCCGGCTGCATGAGCTGCAGGCGCAGCGTCCCGCGGTAGTGGCCCGCCGTTTGCGCGGCGGGAATCTCGGTCGCGTACAACAGACGCAGTTCGCGCAGCGTCCCGCGGTCGTCGGTCAGCAGCGCTTCCGGGCTCATCCGTACCGGGCGCCACGCGCCCTGTCCTTGGCGAGTGGCGACGGCGGTGAGCAGGGCCTCGGCGGGGATCGTGGCACCTTGCGGGCTGGCGAGCGGCTGTGCCAGCTCCTGGAGCAGTTGGATGGGAGCCTGGGTATTCGCAACGACCGCCAAGTCCACACCCTGCTCGGCCGAACGCTCCCCCGGAGTGACCTCGCCAAAATCGATGCGCTCGCTGCCGCCGCGCCGCTCCAACTGGAACACCGCGCCCACCGTGGCCCGCAAGCGGACGGTCTGGGTCACAATCGCCCGCGTGTCCAGTGATTCCACGGTAAACCGCAGCAATCCCTGATAGGCGCCGGCGGCCAGCCCCGGCACAGGCAGGATGGTGTAGACAACCCGCACGGTATCCGAGGTGCCGACCGCGTCGGAGATGAAGAGTTCCTGCAGCCGGTCGCTGACCGCGACTGTCCCGTCGATGCCCCGCCGGCCGGTGGTCCCTCGGGTCATCTGCATGACCAGCGCCCCGTCCGGCATCCGCTCGCCCCGCTCATTCACGAGGCCGCCGGCGACCTCCTGGTACAGACGGTACTGCGCGGAGCCGGTGCTGGCGAGTGTGAGGTCCAGCTCCAGGGTCCGTGCCGGCTCGTTGCGGCTCAGCGTCCCGAAGTCGAGATCTAATCCCCCCTGGACGACGGCGGCACTGAGCGCAACACTGGCGGATGCCGCCGGGGCGCGCAACAGCCACAGGGCGGCAAAGCCGAACGCCGCGAGCAAAATGCGGCCGGCGCATTGACGCTGTTCTCGACGCTGTGGTATAGTCTGGCTATCCATCCGCTCGACGGGTGGGGCTGTTTGACAGGTTCGACAAGGGCAAACTATTCGAAAGAATAGGGCGCAAAGCCGCGAGTCCGCCAACGACACGCGTTGGAGGACTGTCGGGCTGCCGGGATCCGCAGGATCTCGTGACGGGTCGAGACGCACCGGGCGCCTTTCCTCTCTTGGGGAAAGGCGTTTGTGTTTCTCGCAGCTGCTGCCGCAGGTCCGCGTGGCGCGCCCTCAGGATTGGAGCTATCGCCATGCGGTCGCACCGCTCGATGCTGGGCATCACATTCGCCTGTCTATGGCTGCTGCCGGGAGCGGCCGGGGCCGAATCCAACACCCAAACCGTACAGGTCTCGGCCACGATCTTGCCCCGCCTGGAGCTGTCCGTCGCTCCGGAAACCGGCTCGAGCATCGCCTTCGGTGCCCTGACCCAGCCGGCGGACGGCGACGCCGCGTCCCGCTCGGTCAACGTCAGCTTGAACGTCTTCTCGAACCTCGGCCGTCCCTACCATGTCACCCAGACCATCCGGCAGCCGCTCACGAACGCGCAGGGCCGGATGATCCCGCCGGAGCAGTTGCAGGTCACCACGCGCAGCGCGGTCCATGGCACCCCGGGAGCGGCGAATCCTGTGGCCCTGATCCCCGGCGTGCCCATGACCCTCTACACGTCGGACGCAGGCGGCACCAGCGCGGAATTCTCCGCAGACTACGCGCTGAAAGTCACCCCGACCACACCCACCGGCACCTTCCAGACGGAAATCCTCTACACCGTCACGAGCCTTTAAGGCGCGGGGCCGGACTGCCGCTTCCGTAAGGCTTCGTTGACCGCCTCGTCCATCGCCGCCGCTTTCTTCGCTTCCTCTTGGCGCTGGGCCATCACATCCGCGATCACGTCCTGCATGATGGCCTCGCGGTTCCCGAGCCTGAAGTCAACGTGGTCCAGGTGGGTCGGCTGAGGCGAGACGTCGAGGGTCTGCACGGTGGCGTTCAGCGGCAGATACGTCTCAGGCGGGGTGCCGCAGTTCAACGCGACGCGGTGGCTGCCCGCCGCCACGTCCTTGAACAGGTAGCGGCCGTCCTCCCGCGTTGTCGCCTGACGGTCATCCAGACAGACCACCACCCCCCGCAGCAGCAACTCGTCCGGGTCATACTGGGCGTTGCGGTTTTGGTCGACGTACACCAGCCCGCCCACCGACCGTTCGGCGCGAATCGAAAACTCCAGGGCCGCGGCTTCCCCTTGGGCCAGCGTCCGTTCCTGCGCCGGCCGCACGACCGGCACGTAGCCGCCGGCGAGGCTGGCAATCTGCAGCGTCAGGGTGTGCGGGCCGGGATTCAGGCCTCGGAAGAACGCCCAGCCCGAGCGGTCGGTGGACGCAGCGGCCCCGTCCAGCGACAACCGGACCTGGGGTAGCGGCATGTCCGTCGCATCGTAGCGGCCGTTGTCATTGGCGTCGACGAAGACGTGCGCGCGCAGCTCCGCCTTGGCCACGAACCCGAACCGCACGGACAGGGTTTCCGGCTGCTGCACGGTAAACGTCAGCGTGCTCGGAGTCGTGGGCACATAGCCGGACGGAGTCGTGGCCAAGTCGACCGCCACCTGCAGCTGTCCGCCCCGCACGCTGCCGAGATAGAACCGTCCGCCCGGATCCGTCAGCGCCCGGCGGCCCCCGGAGAACACGGCCACGTGCGGCAAGCCGCCTTCCTCCGTCTCCTGCTGCCCGTCGCCGTTCAGATCCTCAAACACGATGCCGGAGAGCTTGGCGCTCGGCTGCCACGTGATTCCGGTGTCGAAGAAGTAGTGCACCCCGGTCGCCAGGTCCACTTCGTACTCTGGCCCGGAGCTGCGGCGGCGGTGCACGAGCCGTGAGTCGAGAAACGCGGACGTGCCGGGGGCCACGTCGTAGCGCAGCCCCGCATTCCACTCGAAGCGGTCCTCATCCGCGAGGAAGCTGTTGGGCGACGACGCGCTGGAGGCGGTCGAGAAGTTGAAGCCGCCGTGGAGCGACACCGGCAGCCGTTCGAACCGCTGCGAGTAGGTGATCCCGGCTGAGGTGGCCCGCGGGTAGCTCCTGTCTCCGCTCAACGCGGCTTCCAGGACCGTCCACTGCTGCGTGACCTGCCAGTAGAACGCGTCGAAGAGCGGGGCGCCCAACCCCACGAGGGCGGTGTGGCTTTTGAAATCCGAGTCGGGCGCGCTGACGCTGCGCAGATCGCGGAACAGGTACTCGCTGAAGACGCTACCCTGCCCGATGAGCGGCAGCGAGCCGAGCCGGTGGCGCAGCGTTGTGTCGATGCTGGTGTTATCCGTGGGAAACAGGCGCCCGAGCAGCCGCTGGCGGCTGTACGTGGAGCTCAACTGGGTGCGCTCCGTCAGGCTGAGGTCCCCGCCCCATTCCATTTCGAGGTTCAGCGCGTCGGGTTCTTCCGTGTTGGCGAAGAGCGTATCGCGGTACAGATCGAGGCTCTGCCGCAGCTGGGCCGCACGGCTGACGTCGTAGCGGGAGGCCAACTGGACGCCGCGTTCCCCCTGGTCGGGCGAGCGGCCGAGGACGTTGTCGTAGTTTTGGGAAATGTTGCGGTAGACGGCATCGACCGTCAGGGCATTGGTGCGGAGGGCGGATTTGACCCGGTAGCCGAATGCGTGTTCCTGCGTCGTCCCGCCCTGGACGCCGACGCCGAGCCCGGGCTGCATCCAGTACCATGTTTCCCCTTCGGCCGCCTGGCTCGTCTGCGTATCCGCGCGGTCCTCCCCGGAGCTGGTGACATAGGCGAGATCCCAGGTCCACGGCCGCCCGAGGTCCCGCAGCCGCATCCCGGAGAGCCGGATGTCGTTGTGCGCATCGCTGCCCGGCGACAGGCCGGTGGCAAAGCCGAAGCGCTGCTGGCCGGAGAAGACCTCGGCGTGGTACGGATCCCACGGTGCGTAATGGACGTCGACGCCGCGAATCGTGCTCTCCGGCAACGACAAATCCGAAATGCCTACGGCCGTGTCGCCGGCGAAGAGGTCGAAGTGCTCCAGTGGCCCGACATCGCCGTTCATCCACGCCGCGTTCCATGAGGTCAGCTCTTCGACGCTGTTGAACCGCTGGAACGCGACGCCACCCCGCAGGTCGCCGTACGGCGTGTCCATGTGGCTGGTAAGGAAGTGGTCGAACGTGGTCGTCGTGTTCTGGTCCAGCGTCGACCAGGAGGGTCCGCGCTGCAGCGTCCGGAACTGGGTGTCGTATTCAAAGGTGAGGTGCTTCGCCGCCCGCTCTTTCACCAGCGACGGCGGCACATAGGCCGGCTGCTCAATAGGTGGCTGCACCACGGTCACCGCGCGGGTCAGCCGTCCGGCCGGCGTCCAGATGTGCACGAACGTCTGGCCGAACGCCGCGGCGTGCAGGTCGACCACGCCCGGCGCACGGAGGGTGGCCTCGACGATGGCCGGGTTGACGGAGAGCGCTCTGGTCGCGCCGGCGATCTGCAGCGTGACGGTGCGCTCAAACGGCACCTCAACGACAGCCGGTTGAGCGGCGGCGGGCGAGGAGTCCGCCGGCAGGGGGGCGGCGGGAGGAAGGACCGGCTGCTGAGCAACGCTCTCTTGCGCGAACAGCCACACGGCCGCCACGGCGACGGCTCCCCGGACGCCTAGGTGCCGTGCCGTCGCGTACGGGGCCCTCATTCTCCGGAGCACGGCAGCAGCTCATCGGCGGTCAAGCCGCTGCGCGACGTCAGCCTCACGTGACACCGATAGGCTCCGGCGGCCACAGTACGGCTGCCGGTGACCGGAAGGTTGCGGCGCTCATCGGGAGCGAGTGCCGCCGACGGCACCGTCCAACTCGCCACCGCCTGGCCGGCGGCGCTGAGGACGTCCAGCGTGCCCTCCAACTGCTCACGGAAATGTCCGGTATTATGGACGCGCACCGTCGCGCCCCCGCGCTGGCCCTGGCGGGGCAGCTGCACCGCTTCGATGGCCACCGCCCGGCCGACGTGCAGCGGCCGCTCGGCGACCAGCGGCTCTGTCCCGCCGACATCGACCGTCAGCAGCACGGTGTAGTCGCCGGGCGAGAGGCTGCCGGTCCACTCCGCGGTCGCGGAGCCGGACCGGCCCGGGAAGGTGTAGCGCTGCGGGAATTCGCCGCGGCCGAAGTACTGCCCCGACACATCGACGATGTTGAAGTAGGCTTTCGGGCGGATGGCGACGTTGCCGGTATTGCGGAAGGTATAGCCGAGGGTGAGCGGGCGGTCTTCGTCCGGCCGGCTGATGGTCACCTCCGGAATCTCGCCCGCGCGGCTGACGGTCCCGGCGACCTGCACTTCGAACAGCGACCCCAGCCGCCCGGTGTACTGGACGCTGACGCCGTCTTTATCCGCAGGACTCCGGGCGAGGACGGATTCGAAAAACAGCACGGCGTAACGGCCGCCGTTGCCGTCGGCCGGCACGCGGATCGTATATTCCACGGAGCCGGTGCCGTGGGGCGGCAGCTTCAGCTGAGCGGGAAAGTAGCTGATCCAGGGGGCGGCGGACCAGCGGCTGGAGCCGGGGGTGGAGAAGAGCTTGTCTCCGGTTCCGCCTTCCAGGTACTCCCAGTCCTGCAGATAGACGTCGAGGGCGAGCGGTGTGTCGCCTTGATTCTCAACCTGGACGGTGCCGTGGGTGGCCTGGCCGGGAGCCAGGGTTTCCTCAACGCTGGGACGATCAATCCGGGCGTTGAAGGCCCAGGCCGCATCTGCGACGACCGCGACGGTACCGGCCATGACCAGCAGCCGCGCGCAGCACCCTCGAAGGCTCGCCATCAGCGTATGCGCCCAGGATATACTAACCGGCCGTCCGATGCAACCCCGCCACTGCGCCACGGCTTTTGGTCGTGGGCGGCATCGTGTTGCAGCACCCCCTGGGTGGGCGGGATGTCGCCCCCCACCTGGGCGTGGTGCCGGTGCCACGGGCGCTGCCCGTGGGGCTCCACTGCAGGCCCCAAATACACATCCGGCAACCGACGCACGTCGGTTGCCGGATGGACGACTCGCAGAGAAACACGAGGCGATTACAGGACGGTGGCCGTGAACGTCACGCTCGTCGTGTAGGTGCCGACCGGCTGGGTCAGCGGGATGAACTGGGTCGCCCCCTTCGAGGGGTCGTCCGTAATCCCGTACGTGGCTGCCAACGTGGACGTCGGCCCGGTGCTCGAAAACAGCACCTTATTGGCGGCGACGGCCGTGCCACGCGTGCCGACGGTGATCCCTGCCGGCAGCGGCTTCGTGGGGTCGCCCCCAATGCCGCTCAGCGGCGTGACGATAAACGCGCCATCCACAATGGTGTTCGTGCCGGCGCGCAGAGATGAGGCGGTCTGCTTGATGGTGTAGGACCGGCCCTGCGAGTTGATGGCGAAGAACACCTGGTACGCCTTGGTCGAGTTCAGCGACCGCGGCTGCGGAGGCAGCGGCCCCGGCCCGTCCGGATCGAACGTCCCGTTGCTGGCCAGATTGGCGAAGTCCATCGTGGTGACCTGGGGGCCGATCGTCGTCCCGGGCCCGTTGGGCACCAATTCAAACACCGTGGCGTTGAACGACAGGTTGGCCGGCACATCCGCCGTCACCGGGACCGCCCCACCGGCGCTTGGAATGTCCACGGCAAAGACTGGGGTGCTGACCGCCCAGGTCGTTAACACAGCCACGACCGTCATCAGTCGTGTGCGCTGCTTCATCGTGCTCTCTCCTTCTTGTTCCTAAGCTTCTCGTGCCGAGACGAGCGTCCGGGATGTGCCCGTCTCGCGCTTCCACTCCCACAACCGACCCGTTCACCCTCTTTTGCACGTCTCCGCGCTGATGATGCGCAGATTCGGAAACACAAACGCCGAGTCACCTGTTCGGCGGCTCGGCGATCCTTGATACGCAGGACCCGTAGCTTTGCGACCCCACCTTACGGTGGGTGTGCCCTTCTCGCGATCGGTTTCTTGGTCTAAAACATGACTATATTTATTGTAATAAATTGGCAGGGAATGTCAAGAGATTTTTTGCGGTTTTACTGCCCGTTGGCGGGGGCTGGACTGGCGGGAGCAACGGCTTCCGGAGCGGGCGGCGACGGGTTCCAGAGCGCTTGGTAGAGCTGGTAGCTGAGCCGCAGCTGGCGCAGGAACGGGCTGAGGCTGCCGTCGCCCTGGCCCACCAGCCCGAACCATTCTTCAAAGTTCCAGCCGCCCGGAAACGGGCCGGCCCAGTTCGGCTGGGTTTCTTGCACGCGGGCTGAAAACCGGGGCGGCTGACCGGCCTTCCACCACTCATCCGACCACTCAAAGACGGCCCCCCCGATCACGTTGCCCACTCCCCGCCCCGCCATGTTGTCCGCGAGGTCGACCCAGTTGCCGAAATGATAGAGCGCCTGGTCGCGCTCAGCGATGTCGCGCGTGCGGCCGAGCTGGTAGGCCGGACAGCCGAACTCCGTGATCAGGACCGGCTTGTCCAGTAGTTGGTGGACGCTTTCATACATGGAGCGCCCAAATCCCTGCCAGCCGCGGTAGGCGTTGGCGCCGAAAATGTCGATGTCCGGAGCCGCCTTCGCAATGACGTCCAGGAACAGGATGTCGCCGTTGCCGATCGCCACGGGATGGTTCGGGTCGACGGAGTGGATCCACCGGGCCAGCTCATTGATGAAGCTGTAGTACGCCTTCGGATATTTGCCCGCGTTGCCAACACCGCCGACGATACCGTGCACGCCGCCGTAGTTGTTCTCGTTGCCGAGCACCCAGAGCAGCAGGTACGGCTCATCCTTATAGGTCAGGACCATGTGCTTGACGTTGTCGAACATCCGCTTGCGCTGGACTTTGTCGAGGTAGTTGGTGCCCTGCTCCCACGTGGCGCCGGAGCCGACGGTATACATGCCGACGAAGTCGCCCATCATGACCCGGAATCCGTACCGCTTGTACAGCGTGCGCAGCAGCGGCTTGGTCGTCGCCGGCTTGTGGTCGGTGTGGTAGAGCCGCAGCGTGTTCACGCCCATGCGGTGCAGGAGCTCGAAATCACCGACGACCGGCTCATCGGTATCCGGCCGGTTGTTGCGGTTGGCGTCCACGAACGTCTGCAGGGCGTCGATCGTCCGATCATGGTTGCGGTCCGCCGAGGTCCAATCAGGGAGCGGCCCCTCGTCCGGCGTTTCCCCCACGGCCGTCGGCTTGTAGGAGATGCCGTGGATCGTCCAGGGCTTGCCGGCCACCAACAGCTGCCAGTGGCCGTTCGCGTATTCGACGAGCTGCACCGTGCCCTTGCCCAGGACGCGGCGGCGGGCCAGCGTCGAGAGATCCAGCGACGGCGGATTCACGGCGTCGGGTGCCACGGCCACCAGGCGGCCGGGATCGACGACGAACACATCGTTATCCACATCGTTGTCGAAGCCGTTCTGCACCTCGACCCGCGCGCCGTCGAGCCGCATCCCGAGCTCCGGATGGAGGCGCAGAATGGCTTCGATCTTTTCCCGCGCGACCTTGCCGACATACCAGGGCGTGGGCGGATCGAACGCGGTCCACCCGATGGAGGTCGGAAAGTGCACCAGCACCGCGTCGTAGGCTTTGACCGCCTGCAGCAGCAGGCCGGCCCGCTCCAGGGCCAGTGCCGTGTAGAACTGCTTGACCCCGACTTCTTCTTGCGCCTCGGCCCATTTGAAGAACGCCAGCTGCGGCTCGGCTCCGAAGACGAAATCCCAGTGGCTGCCCTCTAGCTTCCCGGCCCGCTTCGCCACCTGGTAGGCGGCATCCTTGAGGAGGCCGCGCTCATTCGGGTAGATCCCTTCCCCGACGGCGGCGGAGAGCCCCTCCCAGTTGGTGGCCTCATACCGGTAATGGCTCGTGCCCGCGTCGTGAAACGCGCCGTACCGTTCGTAGTCGACGATGCGTTCCGTGCCCGGATCCGAGAGCTGGAAGGCCGGTGCCACATGGCGCAGTCCCTCGACGACCTCCGGCGGCAGGTTCGTTTCCCAGGGCGACGGGACGTGGCGCAGGCTGGGCAGCTGGCGGATGATGACGACGGTTTCAGCGCCGACACGGCGCGCCGGAAACCGGGGGTCGGGCGCGGTGGCGGCGGACAAGAGAATGAGGCCCGGGTCCTGGACCAGGTAGGTGCCCTCGACCATCCCGCGCTCATCTGTGGTTTTCTCTTGCGTCAAGTCGGCCGCCGCCTGCGGCTCGGAGACCGACCAGTACACCGTGCGCTTAGGCAGCGGGCGGCCGGCGGGATCGGTGATCGTCAGACTGTACCGGACCGGCTCCATGGCCTCCGCCGCCTCATAGATCGCCCGGTCGGTGTTCACGGAGACCACCACTTGGCCGGCCCGAGGTCCCAGGAGGGTCGGCCGGTCGCGGCGCACGAGCAGCCGTCGCCGGACGTCGTAGGCTTCCATAACCAGCGGGACCTCGCCGGTATCTTTGGGATCCAGCGTCAGAAACGCTTTCCACAAGTGGCGGTTCAGCCGGGTTGCCGCCTGCCAGGGCCCTTTGTTCAGGCGCAGCCGGACCGTCGCGATCGGTTCCTCGGTATACACGGTGACGGGCACGCGATCCTGGTAGGACTCTTGGCTGACGGGGCTGAGCAGCACCGCTTGGTTATAGGCTTTCAGCGCGGCGTACGCGGGCCGCGGCTGGCCCTCGGTCCGGTCGGCCGCGGTAAACTCCGTCAGCCCGAACCACTCTTCCGGATCCTGCGCGTCGTGCTCGGTCGCGTCGGTCGCCCCATCGTGCTTCCACCACTCGTCGTTCCACTCGAAGACGACGCCGCCCTGCGCGCCGGCCTGGAACAGCTCATCCCACAGCCGCACGAGGTCCGTTTTCTGCTGCTCCGGCGTCAGGCCGCCGTAGCCGCGCTTGGTCCCCGCCTTCGGGGACACGGACAGCCCCACCTCGGTGACGATGAACGGTTTGCCGCGACCCACCGTCTTGCGCAGATGTTCCACGTAGCTGCGGAAACCGAATGTGTAGGCGACACTGGCCGGCTCATACGGATAGACGTTGAAGCAGACCGCATCCCAGCTGGAGGCATCCAGGAACGAGAGAGACGGCCAGTTGGCGTACGAGACGAACCGGGTGGGATCGGCGGCTTTGACCGTCCGGACGACCTGCTGCAGGAGCGATTCAAGCTCCGGAATGCCGGCGCGGTAGACGGAGCCGGCTTCGAGCTCGTTGCCGACGAGAAACGCCAGGATGTTCTGGTGGCCCTTCGACCGCTCTACTTCCTTGCGGACGATCTCCAGGACCGCCTGCCGGGACGCCTCAGACGCGTAGTTGCCGCCCGGCTCAATCCAAATGCCCTGGAGCACCATGAGGCCGTAGCGCTCCGCCAAGCTGAGCGCCTCGGGCGGCAGCGGCTTCCACGTGCGCAGCGTGTTGAAGCCGGCTGCGGTGATGCGCTTGAAGTCCTTGTCCATGACGGCGAGGTCGACGGTGTCTTTCCAGGGCACCTGGCCCGGCCGGTATGGAGAGTAGCCGATGCCTTTGATGAGGAACGGCTCGCCGTCGACATAGAACCACTCTCCGCGCAGCTGGACGCGCGGAGCGGCCGTCGCATGCGGCTCGGGGGTGGTGGGGGCTCGGGGGGTCCGGTCCGCGGCCTGGGTGGAGCCAGCCCACAACGCCAGGGCCGCGGCGATCACGGCCTGGAAGCTGGGCGCGGCCCTGCGGGGCGCCTTAGGCGTCTGGTCTGCGCTGGGGGTGCTCATGCTCCGGCTGGAACGTGGCCGGCCTCTGGAACGCCGACGGGGACGGCCCCGGCAGCCGTCCTGCCGGTACCGACCCCGTCGCGGTCCGACCACACAGTGGACAAGCGTTACGTGCCCTGCTCGGCCAGGATCTTGTTCAAGCGGCCGCGGGCGCCGACCGCCACTTTCCAGAACCAGCCTTTCGGATCCCAGCACTGGGCGAAGCCGAAGTCGTTGACGACGCGGTCAAACGCCGCCTTCGCCTCCGGATACCGCTTCTGGGACAGCAGGCTTTCGCCCAGGATGAAGTAGCAGGTGGTGACGTCGTTGAGCGCCCAGTAGTTGAACGCCTTCTCCTTGGGGGCGAACTCCGTCAGCGACGCCTGCTGCTTCTTGGCCTCGGCCTCATAGAGCTCGATGCACTTCTTGGTGTAGATGTCGACCCCCTTGTAGTCCTTGGCGTCCAGCGCCTGCCATGCCTTGGTCGTCAGCGTCTCGGACGTGTAGTCGCCGAAGTCATACGGAGTGCCGATCGTCTGGAGCTTGTCGCTGGCCCCATCGGCCACCCGCCAGAACCAGCCGCGCGGGTCCCAGCACTGCGCGTGCGGGAAGCGCTCGATGACCGTCTGGAACGCCGCCTGGGCTTCCTTCACCTTGCCCTGGGCCAGCAGCGACTGCCCCTGGATGAAGTAGCAGGTCGCCACGTCGTTGAGCGCCCAGTAGTTGAACGCGTTCTCTTTGGGTGCCGGAGCCGTCAGGCTCTTGTTCATATCGACGGCCTTGGCCTCATACAGCGAAATGCATTTGCTGGTGTAGGCCTCGACGGCCGCGTGGTCGCCGCGCTTGAGCGCGTCCCAGGCCTTGCCGGTCAAGGTTTCGGACGTGAAGTCGCCGAAATCGATCTCCGAAGACGCCGGGGCAGCCGAAGCGCTCTGGCTCATGTTGGCCTTGCTGCCGCCCATGTCCGCCTTCGTATTCGGCGCCACCTCGGCGCGCACCGCACTGGAGACGCCGAGTGCGGCCACCAGCACCACCCATCGTAGCTGCCTCATCCCACCCTCCCTTTGGTTAGCTTCGTTGGAACTCCCACAGGCTCGTATGGTTTGGAACCGGTTTCATACATCCCCGCGGCCGCGCTGGGCCTAGCGGCGAGGCCCGCAAGGCGCGAGGAGCGTGGCGTACTCGAAGACGAGTACGCGAGCAACGAGCAACGCAGCGGGCCGACGCCGATCGGCCCAGCCTCTCGAACATCCCAGGGTTGCGGCAGCCGGCCCTGCGGCCGGCGTTGTTCCTCCTCGGCGTAGTGCTGCGACTACGCCGTCGTCGTCACGCCTTGGCCGCGCGGGCCGGGTGCTCGCAACGCGGCTCGCGCGGATGTATGAAGCCGGTTCTAGCATACCATATCGGGCCGCGCCCCGGCGTTACCCCTTGAGCGCGCCGGCGGTAATCCCCCGGATGATGTTCCGCTGCATGATGAGGTAGATGACGACAATCGGGATGATCGAAATGACCATGCCCGCCATGAGCAGCGGATACTCGGTCAGATGGGCGCCGTGGAACGCCAGCAGCCCCCGCTGCAGCGGCATGAGCTCGTGCCGGGAAAAGACCAGGTACGCCAGCAGGAATTCATTCCAGGCGGAGAGCGACGTCAGGAGCGCCACCACGCCGAGGGCCGGCCGAGCGAGCGGCAGCATGATATGGAAGAAGACGCCGAGCCGGCCGCAGCCATCCACCTTGGCGGACTCCTCCAACTCTTTGGGAATCCCGTCGAAGAACGGCTTCAGGACGAAGACGCCGAACGGCAGGCCGCCGTTAATTTGCGGCAGGATGTAGCCCATGCGGGCCAGCCATTGGCCGCTGCCCTGGTCAATGAGGCCCAGCTGGTTCAGCAGGATGTAGAGCGCGACGAACGAGCCGGGAATGGGGATGAGCATGGTTGACAGGAGGATCTTATACAGCAGCCCCGAGCCCTTGAACGTGAAGCGGGAGAAGGCGTAGGCGGCGAAGGCCGCCAGCGAGACCACGCCGAAGACGATAATGAGCGTGTAGCCGAGGGAGTTCAGGAAGTAAAGCCCGAAGCGTCCCTGGGTCCAGGCACGCGCATAGTTCTCGAAGTGGGGGGCCGCGGGAATCAGGCTGTAGTCGGTGAACACCGTCTGCTGGGTCTTGATGCTGGACGAGAGCATCCACACCAGCGGAAAGACGCAGGTCGCGGCCACCGGCAGGCAGAGGGCGTGCCAGCCCGCCTCGGCCAGGGCTCTCCGGAGCCGGTGCAGCAGCAGCGTCAGCCGGGTCGAGAGGCTCATGAGGCGCGGCGCTGGAAGCGCATTTGGACCAGCGAGAACAACAGCAGGAGGATCCCGAAGACGATGCCCTGCGCGCAGGCGTAGCCGAACCGCGAGGAGCCCAGCATGCTGGAGAAGATGCGGGTGATGGGCACTTCCGTATGGTAGCCCGGCCCGCCCTGGGTCGTGGCGATGATAAGCGCAAAGATCTGCATCGTCCCGAGGATGGTCAGGATGGAGACGACGAGGCACACCGGCAGCAGCAGCGGCATCGTGATGCGCCAGAACCGCTGCCAGGGGTTGGCCCCGTCCACGCGCGCGGCTTCATACAGCTCGTCGGGGATCGTCTGCAGTCCCGCCAGGAACATGACGAACCCCCAGCCGAAGCCCTTCCACATATGGATCACGGCCACGGCGGTCAGCGCCGTCTTGGGGTCGGCCAGCCAGGAGCGCGCCCACATGCCCAGGCCGAGATGAGTCAAGAGCTGGTTGAAGATGCCGAAGTTACCGTCGTAGATCCAGAACCAGATGAGGCCGACGACGATTTCCGAGAGGATGGGCGGCAGGAAGAAGACCGTCCGGTAGAAGCCGCCGCCGGTGAGGTTGCGGTTGACCGCGATGGCCAGCAAGAGGGCCAGCACATTCTGGAACGTCAGCGCCAGCAGGGTGATGAAGCCGGCCTGCTTGAACGATTTCCAGAAGACCGGGTCGTGCGCGATGACGTTCCAGTAGTTGCTGAAGCCGACAAACTGCTTCGCCAGGCTGATCCCGTCCCAGTCAAAGAGGCTGGTATAGGTCAGGAGGTAGAACGGGTAGATGCTGAAGACGGCGAACAGCAGATACGCCGGCAGCAGAAAGAGGTAGGGCTTGAAGGGCTCGAGGCGCGTGCTAGTTGCGGATCGCATGGGCGGCGTTGAGCTCGGCGCGCCGGGTGGTCTCGCGCCGCTTGACTTCGTCCACTTGCTGGGCGACCTGCTCGGGCGTCGCCTCGCCGATGAGAATGGACTGGATGCCCTTGTTGAAGGCCTCGATGACCGTGGAATCTTCCTGCACGGTGAGGATCCGCGGATGGATGGTGACATCCATGTCGTCGGCGAAGGCGGCCAGCTCCGGCGGCAGGCCCGCGGCCGCCAGCCGGTTGGCGGGGATGTTATGCGTCTGCTCCATCAAGAACCGCTGCTGCGGTTCGGCCGTCAGCCACTGCAGGAACGCGAGCGCTTGCTCCTTGTGGAGCGACGCCGGGTTGACGAAGAAGCTGGAGCCCGCCCCGCCCCAGGTCACCATCGGCCGCTCCTTGAGCCGGGGCAGCATCACCACCCCGTACTCGAGGCTGGGGTTCATCTGCTGGTAGACGTTGACCCCCCAGGTGCCGTTGAACGCGAAGACGGCCTGCTCGTTGGCGAAGAACTGCTCCGCCCGCTTGTTGACCATCGTCACGATGCCGTCGGCCAGCATGCCGCTGTCGCGCAGCTGGGCGAACAGATTCAGCACCCGAATCCAGTCCGGGTCCGTGTAGGACACCTGGCCGCGATACGTGGCTTCCACTTTCTTCAGGTCCATGGTGTGGATGGCGTAGTTCGTGGCGAAACAGTCGATGAGCCACAGCTCAGCCCAGCCGCTCACGAAGCCAATGAGGTGCTGCGACTTCGCCAGCTTGCCGACATTGAGGAACTCGTCCCAGCTTTTGGGCGGCGCGGTCGGGTCCAGCCCCAGTTTCTGCAACAGCTTCTTGTTGTAGAAGAGCTGGATGTTCATGACATCGACGGGCACGCCGTAGACGCCCGGGGCGACGCCATAGGGGTTATTCTTGCTGAAGGCATTGACCGCCAGCGCCTTCGGAAAGAACACCGAGCGCCAGGCGGCGTTGTTCTGGTCCATCGCCGCTTCGAGCGGCAGGACATGGCCGGCATTGATGAAGCTGGCCAGATCCCGCATCTCGCCGAGGATGCCATAGATGTCCGGCAGCGCATTCGTCTGGGCCGCCGCGCGGACTTTCTGGACGTAGACATCGGAGGGCGCGTAGAGCTCAAACCGTACGGCGGTCCCGGTCTCTTTCTGGTAGCGCGACGCCAGCTCGTTGAAGGGCTCCTCCCGGTCGGTCATCCAATGCCAGACGCGGACCGCCTGCTGGGCCGGGGCCTTGCGGCCGCAACCGGAGAGGCTGGTGGTCAGGACGAGCAGGGTGCAGGAAGCTAGGCGCGGGAGGAGCGGACGGAGGCGGCAGTGCGGGATGCGCAACCGAACAGCGGTGCGGTGCAGGATGGCCATATCCTTCCTTCTGTTAGACGGTTCCAAACGCCTTGACGTCCGGAGTGAAGGCGACGGCAATCCCGACGCGCGCGTCCCCCGGCGGCAGGTCGTGTTCCCGGCGGCCGGTCGGCACAGGCTCGACTCGCACCACCCATCCTCTACTGAGGATGCGGCTGAAGGGAAACTGGCGGGTGTGCTCCACCGGGACGGTCACTTCACACACCACCGCAGCCCCGGGCTTCAGCGGACACGGGCTGGGCGCATAACAGTAGACGCCGGCGAGACTAATGTCTTTGACCGCACCGGTGACCGCGGACTCGCGAGCCGCCCCGGCCTCCTGGGGCCGGATGGCCACGTCGACGGCCACGGCCGCGCGGCGAAAACGGCGCCGTTCAACATCTCCTCCCATGGCGGCTGTCCCTGCGATCCGTTTCTGGTCGCGTTCCCATCGGCGGGAACTGTCGTGGTGCTGTGGCAGGCTCACGAACCCCCGCTGATCGGACAGGCGGGGGGACAGGCCCTTTTTTTTTTAAAACTGACAAAAAAACCGCCCAAAACTCCCTCTCCCCCCCCCCCCCCGCCCCCCCGCCTTTGGGTCACTCCCAGGCCCCTGGTTGTCGCGGGGCAGTGGGC
>Ga0080064_1000652_pt1 | contig 85480 bp, 73 predicted proteins | sample Subgrocontami54m_FD_69260 | JGI IMG/M metagenome (GOLD analysis project Ga0080064, IMG submission 69260) | Subsurface groundwater microbial communities from S. Glens Falls, New York, USA - GMW46 contaminated, 5.4 m (SPADES assembly) (version 2) ... | reverse complement strand
GTAAAATTTTTGCGTTCGCTTTTGTTATGACTTTTTTGCCGGTCTTGGATTCAATTTCCCTGCGGGCGTTGCCGGCTATGCTTCCGCCTTCGCGGGCTATATGCCTGTTTTCGGGGAATGTTTTTGGGAGTTTTGCTTTTGATATTTCGGTCGTGGAAGTTTCGGCAAGCATATTCAAAACCAGCTCCAGATTGGTCATATTGTCGCGCAGATTTTCCTTTTTTAAATCTTTAATCTTCTTATAGTCCTTGGTTTTCAGTCCGGCCCAGGCAAAAGTTATATCGTCGGTCAAAATCGCAAATTCTTCATTCCTCAAAACACCCCTCTCCTGCCACTCGTTGGTTAAATCCTTTCTAATTTCTATGCTCTTTAGGCGCAAATCAACCCAATTTTTGGAATAACCCTTTTTCAAATACATGGCCATTGCCCTCTGGATTGCTTTTTCCGGATCCTCGGCTTCTTCCACCCTTTCGTAGCCGACCCTGGCCAGCCAAAGCTTAAAAGGCTCGGCTTTTGGGGAAGGGATTGATTGGATAATTCGGAACATTGTTTCCGTATCAGCCGCGTCGGTTAGGTAATATTTACCGTCCGAAGCCTTCATTTTCAGTTGTCCGATTTTTTCGGACAACTCACTTCCCTCATTTTTAAGCTTAAATTTCAGATCGTTCCAGTATTTTCTCGGTCTGTCTGTTTGGGTCAAAACTTCAATAACATCCATAATAGCAAAATACCACTGTTCTTTTTCCTCGTCCCAGTAGCGGCGGATTTGAGCTCCTTCAAAAATTACGATTGCTTTATTTGTTGGTTGTTTTTTCATATATTTTATAGTCGTCTTTGCGGGTATTTTAGGAATAGGCTCCTTGGCCTCGATGTTTGATTTTAATTACTGTAACCAGAAGTTCGTGTTTGTAAATATCATAAATAATCCTATACGGCCAAACCCGTACAGTATAGGAGCCCTCGTATTTCCCCTTTAGTTTTTTTCCAATCCAAGGATTATTGGCAATCGTGGAGAGAGTTATTTTAATCCTCTCATTGTAAGGGCTTGGAATATTATTTAGCTGTTTTTCTGCCCTTGGATCGAGTTTTAGTCGAAACGCCATATTGTTTTTTTGCTTTTTCCGCCAAAACAAAACCTTGCTTGGCCAATAGTTCTTCTAAAGTGGTCCAATTTTTATGCTCGCCTCTTTTTACCGCTTCCCGGCTTTCTTGTAACTCTTTGCCTAGTTCGGGCATCTCCTCCATTACATCCATTGTTTCCATTATTGATTCATATTCCTCATAAGAAAGAATAACCGCTTTGGGCCGTCCCTTGTCTGTTAAAGTATAATAGACGCCGGGCTTTTGAACGGCCTCCGCTATTTCAAAAATTCTTTTCCGAGCTTCGGAAATAGATAATGTGGTTTTTGAGTTCATAAAAAAAGTTTTAGGGTTAAAAATTATTAAAATTAGGGCTTCGCGCCTGGTGTCATTCCGGGCGAAGTGCATCCGTAGCCGAGCCTGCCTGACGGTAGGCAGGGAATCGCTTATCGATAAAACCAATATTTAAGGGAGCCCTCCACTCCTTCGGATGCACTCAGTCGGTCGGGATGACAAAAAATATTAAGAACTTGCGTATAAAGGCACTGGTTCTTTAATTTGCCAATTGAGGTTGTCGGTGCCGACTATGTAGTAAGCTGTATGAGCGCGGACCAGGCGGTGGGCCGACTCTTCGTCTTCCGAACAGATAGAGACTGTTCCCAGGAGGATTTTGTCAGGCACGCAGTCAAACCAAATTTGAATGCGAAAATTTTTTGTATGTATGGTTTCCATAAGTTCTACTTTATGGTTTTTGGGAAGAGATAAACCACCTCCCTCCGCTGCGCGGAGTACTCCTCCTTAGCAGGAGGAGAGACTGCTACTAGTAGGCAATGGGTATCGAAAATACCAATATGTACATAATAACGTACATCTGATAATATGTCAAGCAAGCATCCTAACCTTCACCTAGCCTCTCCTCTGCAAGGAGAGGGATTACAGCAGATTTTTTTCTTTAAGGCTGATGTAGCCGGTTTTGGTGATTATAATATGGTCTAGGACTTCTATGCCGAGTAGGCGGCCGGCATCAACCAAACGCTTTGTAACGGCTAAGTCTTCGTCTGAAGCTTCCAGGCTACCGGAAGGGTGGTTGTGAGCGATGATTATGTGGGATGCTAAATGTTTTATGGCCGGCTCAAAAACCTCGCGCGGATGGATCAGGCTGGCGTTAAGGGTGCCAATTGATATTACCTCGCGCTTAATTTCCTGATTCTGGGTGTCCAAAAAGAAAACCATAAAATGTTCTTTCTTGCTGTCTCTTAGATCTTTTAATTCTTCCCAAACTTCACGGGGTGATAAAATTAAAGCCGCAATTTTGTCTTTAAGCAACCTTCTTCCAAGTTCAAAACACGCCACTATTTCACAAGCTTTGGCCGGGCCAATGCCGTGGATATTTTTTAACTCCCCAAAACTTGCGAAAGCCAGCTTGTTGCCGTTAAACTGCTTTAAGATTTTTTTAGACAATTCCAAGACCCCTGTCCCCTTTGGCCCTGTCCTAAGCAAAATCGCAAATAGTTCGGCGTCGGAAAGTTTGCCGGCGCCGTATTTTTCCAGCCTCTCCCTTGGCTGTTCAATTTTATGAATGTTTTTTATTGGCATTTTGTTTCCTTTTTAGTCTTTTTCTTATAGTATACAATCGTTCACTAATAGTCAATCTATAAAAAAATAGCCGTTTTCCGGCTATTTTTTATTATTTATCCACAGATTGTTATTATTGAAGGCCGATAAATCGGCGCGCTACAGGACACAGATTGCTTCGGATGCACTCGCAATGACAACTTTACTCTCCCGGCATTTCTTCGGTGACGGGCTGCGAGGTAACTTCGAATTGTAGGTTTGCTTTGGCGACTTCGGGGTTGAAGCCGGTGCCGGCAGGGATTAGTTTGCCAATGATCACGTTTTCTTTTAAGCCTTTTAGGTAGTCGGTCTTGCCGGTTACGGCTGCTTCTATTAATACGCGCGTGGTTTCCTGGAAACTAGCCGCGGCTAAGAAGCTGTCGGTATTTAAGGAGACTTTGGTAATACCCATTAAGAGCTGCTGGGCTTTGGCCGGGCGCTTGCCCTGGCCTTCCAACGCTTCGTTAATGTGATTAAGTTTAGACTTGTCCGCCACTTCGGCCACGGTCAGCTGGCTGTCGCCGGAATCTATAATTCGCATTTTGGAAAACATTTGGCGGACAATTACTTCAATATGCTTGTCGTGGATGTTCTGCCCCTGGGACACGTAAATTTCCTGGACTTCTTTGACAATATATTTTTGCGCGGCCTGCACGCCGTTTAATTCCATAATCTGCGAAGGGTTCAGGTTGCCTTCGGTTAGCTGCTGGCCTTTTACCGCCAAATCCCCTTCTTTGACCAAAAGCGAAAAGGAAGTTGGAATGACATATTCTTTGTTGTCGTCGCTTTCGTGGACCACGGTTAATTTGCCATCCTGGACTTTAGCCGTGCCCGGGGTTTTGGCTTTTACGGTTTTGCCTTCGGTGTCTATATATAGAGTCTCGTTAGCGGAAACTTTGGCCCCGTCTTTAATTACGGATTGCGCGTGGCCCAATTCAAACACATCTTTTTTTACGTCCGCGCCGTGGATGCTGACAATATATTCCTTGTTGTTCGGCCGGCTAATATAAACCACGCCGTCAATCTCGGCTACTGTGGCCTGCCCTTTGGGCTCGCGCGCTTCAAACAATTCTTCTACCCGCGGCAAACCTTGGGTAATATCTTTTACCGAGGCACTGCCGCCGGTATGGAAGGTTCTCATGGTCAGCTGGGTGCCCGGTTCGCCAATGGCCTGGGCCGCTACAATCCCCACGGCCGCGCCCATTTGCACCATATTGTTAAAGCCCAAGTCGTAGCCGTAGCACAGCCGGCAAATTCCCCGGAAGAGTTTGCATTTTAAAACCGAGCGGCACTTAACTTCGGTAAAACCTAAGTCCGCAATAGCCTTAGCCTGGAAGTCGTCTATCCCCTGATTTTTTTCTACGATGATTTTACCCTTTTTATCCTTAATATCTTCAGCCGCCACTCTGCCGAACAAGCGCCTGTCGAACGGGCGGTTCATTTTTTGGCTGTCTTCCAAGGTGATTAAGTCAAAATCTTCGGTGCCACAGTCTTCGGAGTTAATGACAATGTCCTGGGCCACGTCCACCAACCTTCTGGTTAAATACCCGGCATCCGCGGTGCGCATAGCGGTGTCGGACATTCCTTTTCTGCTGCCGTGAGTGGAAATAAAATATTCCAAAACTTGCAGGCCCTCTTTAAAGCTGCCCTTGACCGGCAATTCAATAACGTCGCCGCTCGGATTGACCACCAAGCCTTTCATGCCGGACATTTGGGTGATTTGCGAGAAAGAACCGCGCGCGCCGCTACTCACCATGTAAGAAACAGTGCTGTGGTCGTCCACCGCGGCGGTAACTTCCTTGGCAATTTTTTCCGAAACGTCGGCCCAAATTTCCACTACGCGGTTATAGCGTTCGTCTTCGGTAAGCAAGCCTTCGCGGAATTCCTGGTACGTGGTTTCCACTTCGCTGTCCGCGGATTTAAGCATGTCATACTTTTTCGGCGGCACCAAAAGATCGTCCATTCCCCAAGACAGCCCTGACTTTTTCATATAATAAAACCCGACACGCTTGATTTCGTCAATTAGTTCCGCGGTTTTGTCATTGCCAAACAAGCGGTGAGCCTCGCGCACCAAGACCTGCAACTTCTTTTTGTCGAAATTTTCATTCCTAAAGCCCATTTCCTTGGGCACAATTTTGTTGAAGATAAGGCGGCCAACGCAGGTCTCTATAATTTCACCGCTCTCCAAACGAACTTTTACCTTGGCCTGAATGTGCACAAAATTATTATTGTAAGCCATTATTGCTTCCTGCGGGCTGGAAAAAACTTTGCCCTCGCCCTTTAAGCCTTCGCGGATTTTGGTGATGTAATAGCAGCCTACAACCACGTCTTTGTCCGGCGTCATTACGGGATCGCCGCTCGCAGGCTTAAGCAAATTGTGGGCGGAAACCATAATTTCTTTGGCTTCTTTTTGCGCGGCTTCTGTGAGTGGCACGTGCACGGCCATTTGGTCGCCGTCAAAGTCAGCGTTAAAAGCCGCACAGACCATTGGGTGCAGTTGAATGGCTTTTCCTTCTATCAGCACTGGCTGAAAAGCCTGGAAGCCCAAACGGTGCAAAGTCGGCGCGCGGTTAAGGAGCACGTAGTGGCCCTGAATAACTTCTTCTAAAATGTCGTAAACTTCTGTTCTGGCTTGTTCAATCAAGCGGTTGGCGCTTCTCACGTTATGCGCAAACTCGCGGCCAATTAATTTGCTAATCACAAAAGGCTTAAATAATTCCAAAGCCATAACTTTTGGAAGCCCGCACTGGTGCAATTTCAAATGCGGGCCCACTACTATAACAGAACGGCCGCTGTAGTCCACGCGTTTACCCAGCAGGTTCTGGCGGAACCTCCCCTGTTTGCCTTTAAGCATATCGGCCAAGCTTCTAAGTTTGCGTTTTTGCCCCGTGCTCGCAGTAACTTCCTTGCCGTGGCGGATGGAATTGTCTATCATGGCGTCCACCGCTTCCTGAAGCATTCTTTTCTCGTTTCTGGTGATAACTTCCGGCGCCTTAATTTCCAATAATTTCTTTAAGCGGTTATTTCGGTTGATTACTCTTCTGTATAAGTCGTTTAAATCCGAAGCCGCGAAGCGTCCGCCGTCCAACTGGACCATGGGCCTAAGGTCCGGCGGAATTACCGGCAGCATGCTAATTAACATCCATTCCGGCCGCAGACCAGCGTTAATTAAAGACTTCACCAGCTTTAAGCGCTTAAGGGCTTTTCTCTGTGCCTGGCCTTCGGCCGTGACTAATTGCGTTTGCAGTTCCGCGGCCAATTCTTCCAAATTGATTTCTTCCAAAAGCCCGCGCAACGCTTCTGCGCCAATAGAAGCGGAAAAGACGGGTCCGTATTTTAACGAAAGATCGCGATACTGCAGTTCCGAAATGACCTGTAATTTTTTAATGGGCTTAAGCTCGCTCCTGGCTTGGTCGCGAATGGATTCCAAATTGGCATTTTCCTGGCTCCAGGCGTCTTTAAGGCGCGTAATTTCCGCGTCAATTTCCGCCTTAACCAAGTCTTCGTCTTTTCCCGCGGTCTTGTGCGCGCGGGAGCTGGTCTTGCCGATTAAAGTTTCAAACTTTTCTTCAATGGTTTTCTTTTTGGCTTTGAATTCCTTTTCAATTTGTTCAAAAGTTTCTGTTCTGACTTCTTCGTCCACGTGGGTAATAATGTAAGCCGCAAAATAAACCACTTTTTCCAATTCCTGCACGCCCAAGTCTAAAATCAAGCCCAAGCGTGAAGGCACGCCGCGCAAAAACCAAATGTGCGCCACGGGCACGGCCAGTTTAATGTGGCCCATGCGCTCGCGCCGAACGCTTGACTTAGTAACTTCCACGCCGCACTTGTCGCAAACAATTCCCTTGTAGCGGATGCGCTTGTATTTGCCGCAGTAACATTCCCAGTCCTTTATGGGGCCAAAAATTTTCTCGTCAAAAAGCCCGTCCTTTTCAGGGCGCTGGGTGCGGTAGTTGATGGTTTCCGGCTTGGTAACCTCGCCGTGCGACCAGCCGGAAATAATTTGCGGGCTGGCAAGCTTAAGGCGTACTCCCTTAAAATCTTCTGTTTGGGTTAGCATGGATGGATTTAAGATTAAAGATTTAGGATTAAAGAAAACTGATATCTTACAACTTATTCGAGATTCTAGTTTGTAAATTTCTAATGTCTAATTTCTAAATTGGTTATTGGGATTTCTTTAGGTTAATTAGGAATTAGAATAATTAGGTTAATTCTATTTCCCTTTCTTCCCTTTCTTCATCTTCTTTTTCGGCTCGGTTTCGTCAAATAAGGAAGCGCCGGCCGGGACTAAGGGAGGAACGACCTGGTTTGGCACTACCACTTCTCTTTCTTCCGAAGCCGATGTCACCTGCCCGCCTTCTCCTAACAGTTCAACATCCAAGCAAAGCGACTGTAATTCTTTTACCAAGACTCTAAAAGATTCCGGCACGTTCGGCTTTTTAATTGTTTCGCCTTTGACAATGGCCTCGTAAGTTTTGCTTCTGCCGACCACGTCGTCGGACTTGATGGTCAGCATTTCCTGCAAAGTGTGGGCCACGCCATAACCTTCCAACGCCCAGACTTCCATTTCTCCAAAACGCTGGCCGCCGAACTGGGCTTTTCCGCCCAAGGGCTGCTGGGTAATCAACGAGTACGGCCCCGTGGAACGCGCGTGCATTTTGTCATCAACCAAGTGGTGAAGTTTTAACATATACGCCACGCCCACGGTAACTTGTTCGTCAAACGGCTCTCCGGTCTTGCCGTCATATAGAGTAATTTTGCCGTTTTCCGGCATTTTGGATTTCTTTAATTCTTCTTTAATGATGGTTTCGGAAATTCCGTCTAACACCGGGGTTGCCACTTTGTAGCCCAAGCGCTGGGCAGCCATGCCCAAATGCGTTTCCAGAATTTGACCCAAATTCATACGGCTCACCACGCCGAGAGGATTTAAAATAAAATCCACCGGCGTGCCGTCTGCCATAAACGGCATATCTTCCACCGGAATAATTTTGGAAATGACGCCTTTGTTGCCGTGGCGGCCGGCCATTTTGTCGCCGACCTGGATTTTTCGCAAAACCGCCACAGAAACCTGAATACTGCGGATTACCCCCGAAGCCAACTTGTCGCCGGCGTCGCGGCTGAACTCTTTAATGTTCACGACTTTGCCGTATTCGCCGTGCGGCAGGCTCAAAGAAGTGTCTTTGACGTCGCGGGATTTTTCTCCGAAAATGACGCGCAATAATTTTTCTTCCGCGGTTAGGTCCGTTTCGCCTTTAGGCGTAATTTTACCAACCAAAATGTCGCCGGCCTTCACCTGGGCGCCAACGCGGATAATGCCGTTCTCGTCCAAATCTTTCAGCTTTTCTTCGCCGACGTTTGGGATGTCGCGGGTAATTTGTTCGGGGCCTAATTTAGTGTCGCGCACATCTATTTTAAAGTCATCAATATGAATGGAAGAATACAAATCCCGCTGCACCACGCGCTCGGAAACCAAAATTGCGTCTTCGTAATTGCCGCCCTCCCAGGACATAAAGGCCACCAAAATATTCTGGCCCAAAGCCAGCTCGCCGTTGTGGGTGGAAGCGCCGTCAGCAAGGAGGTCGCCTTTTTTTACTTTTTGCCCTTTGTTAACTTTAGGAATTTGGTTAATGGCCGTGGCCGAGTTGGTCCTTAAAAATTTGAGTAGCGCGTATTCCTTTTTTTTGCCCTTTTGCCCCACGACCGCAATCTTTTCGCCGGAAACGGAAACCACTTCGCCGTCTTCTTCGGCTAAAATTACCTGCCCGCTGTCGCGCGCGGCTTTTTCTTCCATGCCCGTGCCCACTACCGGAGAATCAGGACGGATGCAGGAAACAGCCTGGCGTTGCATGTTGCTGCCCATGAGCGCGCGGTTAGCATCGTCGTGTTCAAGGAAAGGAATTAAAGAAGTTGTAACGGAAATAATTTGCTTGGGCGAAACGTCCAGGCAGTCAATGTCGGATGTAGCAGCAATGGAAGGCACGGAATGCACGCGCACAGAGGACCTTGGGGCGACAAAATAATTATTGCTGTCCACTTCCATGCCCGACTGGCCAATGGTAAGCTGTTCTTCTTCATAAGCGTCCAAATATAAAATTTTGCTTGTCAGTCTTGGCTTGATCCTAATTTCTTTTAGATTGTCAATCTTCGATAATTCTTTGGCTTGCTTTGCCGTAACAGTTGCTCCTGCCGCCACAACAACTTCGCCTTTTTCGCTTTTAATATCAAACAAAGAAATTTCATTTATGGAGTCTTTGTTGTCATTTTTTGCAAACTTTTTTACCATGCGGTAAGGCGTTTCAATAAAACCAAAGTCGTTAATGCGCGCGTAAGTCGCCAAGTGGGCGACAAGACCAATGTTGGGGCCTTCCGGCGTAGTGATCGGGCAAAGGCGGCCGTAGTGGGAACGGTGCACATCTCTGACTTCAAAACCCGCGCGCTCCCTAGAAAGCCCGCCCGGACCCATGGCGCTCAAACGGCGCTTATGCTCCAGTTCCGCCAGCGGATTGGTCTGGTCCATAAACTGGGACAGCTGGGAAGAGGAAAAAAATTCCTGCATGGTGGCCACAATCGGGCGCACGTGGATTAACTGGGCCGGAGTGACGGTTTCCAAATCCGCCAAGCTCATGCGGTCTTTGGCGATTCTGGCCATGCGGGCAAGACCCACGCGGAAGCGGGCCTGGATTAACTCCCCTACCGCGCGCACGCGGCGGTTTGCGAGATGGTCAATGTCGTCGGGCAAATTTTGGTTGTTGTTCAGGCGGATGATTTCTTTAACTGCCTCAACTAAGTCTTCCTGCGTTAAAATTTGTCCTTCTCTTTTTTCAACTTTTAAGCGCTGATTGAACTTAAAACGGCCGACGTTGGAAAGGTCATAGCGCTCGGCGTTAAAGAACATCCCGGAAATTAAGGAGCGCGCGTTTTCCACCGTGGCCAGGTCGCCCGGGCGGATTCTTTTATAAACTTCTTTAAAACCTTCGTCTGCATTTTTGCTGGCGTCTTTGTCCAAAGTATTTTTAATATATTTGGTGTCCGGGTCAGTGTCTACGTCCTTAAACGCAGCTAAAATTTCTTCATTGGAAGACATTCCAAAAACGCGCAAGAGAGCGGTAATCGGAATTCTGCGCTTCCTGTCTATTTTTACGCCAATCACGCCGGCAGCGTCCGTGTCCAGTTCCAGCCAGGCGCCGCGGTTAGGAATAATTTTTGCTCCGTAATAATTTTTGCCGCGGATATTTTCCGCGGAAAAAAACGCGCCCGGAGATTTAATTAACTGGCTGACTACAACTCTTTCCACACCATTGATAATAAAAGTGCCGCGCGGGGTCAAAAGCGGAAAATCCCCAAAATACACGTCCTGCACCTTGGTCTTGCCCGTGACTTTATTTATTAGCTTGGCGGAAACATACAAGGGCGCCTCAAAAGTGGTATTGCGCTCCCTTGAAGTAAATTCGTCGTATTTGGCTTTGTCAAAAAAATACTCGCCAAAATTCAGCTCCAGGTTTTTGCCCGTAAAATCTTTAATCGGATTAATTTCTCCAAGCAGTTCCTTTAAGCCTTTTTCCAAGAACCAGCGGTAGGAATTAATTTGGACCTCTATTAAATTCGGCAAAAGGGCGGTTTCGTGCTGTTTGGTAAAAAATTTGCGGGCCTTTCCGCCAGAAACTCCTGCCTGCCGGACAGGCAGGGAGCCGGTTTTAGATGAAGCGGCAAATAATGACACGCTTTGTATTGGGGACGACTTTTTTGCCATATTTTAAACGTTTATCTATTAACTTAAGTTTAGTTTCCTCTGTTTTATTCCCCTCCTTATGATAGGAGGGGTTAGAGCCTGCCCTGAGCGATAGCCGAATGGGGGAGGTTAGATGCAGTCAATTGACCTAGGGATAAATTTTGGGACATAAAAACAATTCCCTAGATGACAAAATCAAAAAGGGCTTTAACTTTTGGCTTATTTATGAGTTAAATCGGACATTTAGGGAAATTTTCCCTTGAACTGAATATTAAATTCTCTTCTTTTTTAGCCTTACGCCTTTAGCGAGTTAGCCAAAATTTACACAAATACATCATCCCCAAGTCGTGTACGATATTTGTAAACTCATATTAACAGGCCTAAAAAATTTGTCAAGCCCCTGGTTTCCATTCCCCTCCTTATCATAGGAGGGGCAAGCCTGCCTACCCGGCAGGCAGGGGGAGGTCAGCGATGACTTTATATAGTCTCGATATCACAAAAAAATAAAATATTAAAAAAGCTGGTGGGGATTTGGTTAAGAAAAATTATATATGATTGCTTATACCAAATCCCCCCATTGCGTCCGTGCGGACGAAAAACGGTTACGGCCAAGAAAGAGCGTCCGGCAGGATCCGCGTTATCGGCTCATCGGCCTGGATTTGAAGGGGCTTCAAATAGTCCTCCAGCTTTCCGTGCCGAAATAACCGGACTCTGTACATCACCGAGAAATCGAACTCCGCCGCCTCGGTGCCCCAACCGCGGACGATTTCCGCATACCGCCCATTAACGTGCATGTGCGGCAAAGAAAACACGTCATAGCGGTTTCGTTCGAGCTCGCCTTTGTGACAGGAAAGCCCCTGGAGTAACTCTGCCATGTCAGACGCCGAAACTTCAAGCTGAAGATTCGGCCTGTTCATGTCTTTCCAGTACTCGCCTTCAACGACAACCGTCCTATAGTCCAACCTAGGAGCGAGTGCTTCCATTGCCAAGCGGTTCACCACAACGTGGTCGTGATGGCCATCATCGTCATGATGAACCACCACGATTGCGGGGTTATAATCGGCCAGGAGCCGACTAATGCTTGCCACCGCTAAACTCCACTTGGCTGGGTCGTTGCTCTTAATTTCGTCGCGCAAGCCAGTCTTGTTCGGTACCACCATCTCGGCGCCGAAGTACTGACATTCTTGAATAAGCTCCTCGAGACGGCGCTCATACTGCTGTGGCCGGCCAAGCGTGACACACACGTTGACCATCCGAAATCCCTCGCGACGGAGGCGCAGAGCCAATGGTCCCACGGTTAGCGGCCAATCGTCCGGATGAGCCGTGATTCCCATCACGACCGGTGCATCCGCAGGCAAAGGCGGCCACTCAATTGGCGTCCAACCTCCAAGGACAACATTCCTCTTGGCTTCTTTCATCAACTCCAAATACCCCGCGATGAAACCAACATAGCTTCTCATAATGCAAATCCTCCGATTCAAGTTGTAGATCACACATCTGTCTTACTAAAAACAAACCAGAAACACTGTAATGTTGAATTTTACACCTAGAGCAGGTCTCTAAGCAAGAGCAAAATAATACAAAAATGCTATAATATTCCCATATGCAGGAAGTGATTTCGGTTGCCAACCTCAAAAAAACCTACCCCTCCCCCAAAGGGCAACAGCCACTTGAGGCTTTAAAGGGCGTGTCTTTCAGCGTAAACAAAGGGGAGATTTTTGGCATTTTGGGGCCGAATGGCGCGGGCAAGACCACCACTTTGGAAATAATAGAGGGGTTAAAACAACAGACTTCGGGCAGTGTTTCGGTTTTAGGCTTGGATAATATTTCGCAAGCTGATCAAATCAAACGCCGCATAGGCATTCAACTCCAGTCCAGCCAATATTTACATCATTTGGATTTGGGAGAATTATTAGATTTATTTGCCTCGTTGTATGGAAAAAAAACTGACAGGAAAAAACTTTTGGGCTTGGTTGACTTGGAAGAAAAAGAGAAAGCGGAATTTAAAGACCTTTCCGGCGGGCAGAAACAACGCTTTACCATTGCTTCTTCTTTGGTCCATAGTCCGGAAATTTTATTTTTAGACGAACCCACCACGGGACTAGACCCAAAGGCGCGCAGACAAATGTGGCAGTTAATAAAAGAAATTAACAACAAAAAAATTACCGTAGTTTTAACTACGCATTATATGGAAGAGGCGGAATACCTTTGCAACCGGGTGGCTATAATGGACCAAGGCGTAATACTTGAAATAGATGAGCCAAAAAAATTAATTGACCGTCTTTCCGACACCACGCAAATTTCTTTTTTTACCGAAAACAAATTGGGCCGTGAGTTTTTCCAAAACATTGCGGAAATCAAAAAGGTCTTTGCCAATTTTCCCAAAGTTATCTTAGAAATCAATTCCTTAGACAAAATTTCCGCCGTGGTCAATCTGCTTAAAGAAAATAAAATCTCTTTTTACGGTTTTACGGTAAAGACCGCAACGCTGGAAGACGTGTACTTGGATATTACTGGAAAAGAATATGAGGCAGAAAATTGACCTAATTATTCTAATTTCTAATTGCCCTAAATAAATCCCAATAACCAATTAAAATTGTAAATTAGACATTTTTAGAATAATTAGAAATTAGGTTAATTAGAATAATTTACAGCTTAAGTTATAGCAATAACAATCAAAAATCTTATGTCATCTTTCTACAATCTTTTTGTATCAAATTTAAAAATGTTTTACCGCGAAAAGGAAGGCTTTTACTGGACTGTGCTGATGCCATCCGCCATTTACATTGCCATCTCGGTTATTCCCATAGGCAAAGTGATAAATTCCAATATGCGCTATTCCAGCTTTGTTTTGCCCGGCGTAATTGCTATGACCATTATGCAGGGGGGCATTTATTCCCTGGCTTACTGGATGGTGGAACTAAAGGCGCGCGGCGTAATTAAGCGCCTCTTGGCCACCCCGCTAAAACAATGGCAGCTGGCCTTAAGCATTGTCTGCGCCAGGCTGGTGATTGTGGTCGCGCAAGTAATAGTTTTAACCCTGCTTGGTTTTTTTGCTTTCCACGCGCAGTTTGCGGGCAACTTTTTTTCTGTGCTAATTTTTACATTGCTCGGCGGCGGCATATTTTTAATGGTCGGCCTGCTCATTTCCAACTTTGCCAAATCTTACGACTCGGCCGCGCCAATCACTTCGGCCATTGGTTTGCCTCTTACTTTTTTAAGCAGCGTCTTTTACCCGCTGTCTATTCTACCCCCTGCCTTGCAAACAGTCGCAAAACTCCTTCCCATTACCTACCTTGCTGACGGCCTGCGCCAGGCTTATTTATATCCTTTTGACTTTAATCTCATTGGCAAAGATTTATTTGTCCTGGTGCTGTGGCTGATTGGGATGCTGGTTTTGACAATTTATTTGTTTAGGTTAAAAGAGTAAAATCTTCTAAAAAAATAATTAATCTTTCAACAAAAATGGCCACAAATACAAAATCTCAATTACTGGCGCAGCTAAAAGAAGTCGAAAAACAATTAAAAGCTTTTCAAAAACAATTTCGAGACATAAAAAAACGGGTCGGTAAAGCTGTTTCCGCCGCCCGCAACCGCTCCGACGCCCGCAAACTATCTGACCTGCGAAAAAAGATAGGGCTCAACTAGATTTATTTTTATCATCTTCTTGGTTTTTAAGTTCAAGCATTAATTCTCTTTGCTTTTTCTGTAAACCATCAAGTCCATTCTCTTCCCAATTTTCACTGGCAGAAAGAGCTTTCCATTCTGCTTGAAATTTAGATTTGGCATCTTCTCGAGCAAGGTCTGTTGTCTTTTGTTTCTCCGCAATCGGGCTAACATCATTGCGGTATGTTTCACTAGGAAATGATACCCCAATTCTCAAACGTCCTTGGCTATCCAAACTCCTTTTTTCTTCTTGTTTCCATAGCGCACTTCTTTCTTCTTCTAATTTTCTTTGTTGGATAAATAACTCATGATCCTGTTTTTGAAATTTATTCTCAAGCTGGAATCTTTTTTCACCTAACTCAATTTTTCCTTGTGCCGCCAAGTTTACTTCTATTTTTTTGTCCAACTCATCTAATTTATCCTTGTTGCCAGCATCGCCAGTTTTGCTAATGCCATCTTTTTCTTTAGCAAGTGCATTCTGTTGTTTTTTTAATTCTTCCAATTGGACCCGAGCAGTCTTAACCTTCTCTAACACTTTTCCAAGTTCGAGTTTTAATTTATCAACGGAATTTTCAGCTTTCCCAACACTTTCCGGTTTTGCTTCCGTCGTCTGATTTTGACCAGGCTGCTCACCTGTCTCAATTTTTGCGGACTCTTGAACACTTACTCGGGAAGGTTGTTCTGTGCTTCCTATTGGAGTGCTTTTTTCTCCCGCTTCATCTGAAATCTCTGTTTGAGCATCCGTGGAGCTTTCCAAACTTGCTATTTGGGCGGTAATTGTTTCTAGTTGAGTTTTCAAAGTGTCAAATTTTTGCTCCGCCTCGCCAGCTTCTGCTTTAAGAGCGTCAATTTCCGCTTTTGCTTCCGGGTCTAAATTGTCTCCCTGCTCTGCCGCAAAGGCGTCGGCTTGTGCAATTGCCACCTGCGCTTCTGTAGCCGCTTTCTCTGCCGGAGGCAATTCTGCCGCTATCCGATCCCGTTCACCGGCAAGCTCCGAGCGCTTTCCCTCACGCTCAAGCCTAGCGGCCTCTTCCGCCTTTTTTGTTTCTTCTTCTTGTTTCTTTTTATCCCCGGCTTCTTGTTTGCCTTTCATCGCCTCAAGCCGTTTTTGAAAATCTGATTCTGCCATATGTTTAAAATTAATAGGTTTTTGAGGTTCTTCTTTCTATGTGATAAACATTAACGGCTTTTTCCGCCGGATACAGCTCGTAAAAAATCCGGTAGTTACCGACTCTCCTGCGCCAGACATTTTGTTGGCCATGCATTTTTTCAATATCTCCCGAGTACGGATTTTCAGCAAAGCCCCTGATAATATAATTAATTCGACGCGCATCTAAAGCGGGAATTCTTGCTATCTGCTTATTTACAATTTTATCAACTTTTAAAATCCAATCCATTTTTACGGGGCCAAAGTCGCAAAAGTTCCTTTGGCGTAATTTTTTCTCGCCCTGGCCAAAATTTTTAGCTGCGCTTTGGTTGGGCTAAACTCTTTAACAATTGTATTTTTGTTATTTTTTTCCTGCCGCTTCCAACTCAAAAATTCCCTGTATTCCTTAGCCGGAACCAGAATAATTTCCTGATTGATAAGCTGTTTTGGTATGGTAAGAGTAGTCATATTAATATGATAACCATTTCAGGACCTATGGTCAACTCCGACGAAAGAAAGTCAGTGCCCGATCTTAAACTTATCTTTTGGAACCGCCTTCACTGGCACGTTCCAGGCAAAGCTTAGTGCCAAGGCAATAGAAACGCCGACGCGCACGCCCATAAAACTTCCCGGGCCTTTGTTGACGACGATTTTTGTAACCCTCACCCCTTCCCCTCTCCCAGGGGGAGAGGGTGGCCGGAGGCCGGGTGAGGGTTTAACTTTTATTGCCCTTAAAAACTCATCGAGTTTGCTCAGAATCTCAAAATTCGCATGGGGAGCTAATTTGTAAGTCTTCTTATACATTTTCCACCCTCCCCTAGCCCCTCCCCTCAAGGGAGGGGAACTAAAAGGGACCAAAGCAAATATCGTTTTTTCATATTCAGTTGTGTCTATATATAAAATCATTTAATGTGTCATTCCGGAGGCTACGAGTGCATCCGAGAGCCATCCGGAATCTATTTTTCTGGATCCCGGATCAAGTCCGGGATGACAATTCAAATTTAGTTAATTCCTCTTTCACTACGCTAACCTCATCCCACTCAATTTTCTTATTCCCCGGCAAGGACAAAAACTGCTCGCTGCCCTTGCCGGTGATAAGAACAATATCACCTGACTGGGCAATGGATAAAGCGTGATGGATTGCCTGCCGCCTGTCTAGAATTACTTCATAATTGTTTTCCCTTGATACTTGCTGCTTGATACCTGCTACTACATTCTTTGCAATTTCCACGGGATTTGAATCATACACATCATCATTAGTTATAACACAAACATCTGCATACTCGGCGGAAAGTTTGCCGAATTCAAAACGTTTGGAAACGTCGCGATGCCCGCCGGTGGAGCCAAAGACGTGGATAATTTTTTTATGCGGCATTTGGCTCACGGCCAACAGAGCGGCTTTAAAACTTGCCGGCTCACAGCCATAGTCAACAAAAATTTGGAAGCCACGGCTATTTGACACCGGCTCCATCCGCCCGCGAATGCCTGCAAAGCTATCTAATGCTCTTACGGCACCTGAAAGCTCGACTCCTAAAATATTAGCTGCCCCTACCGCAACTAAGGCATTATATTTATTAAAGCCTCCTGCCAGATTGATTTGGAAATTTTGATTGTTTAAATTAAAGCCTTCGACTGTTTCCGCTGCCTGAAAAATTTTTGCGTCAGAGATATTCGCTCCCAAGAAAGTTACTCCAAACTTTTTTTCCGCCGGAAAATTTAAAAAATATTCGGCATTAGAGTCGTCTAAATTTACTCCAACAACTTTTGAATCTTTAAATAATTTACCCTTAGCCGTACGGTAATTATCAAAGCCGCCGTGAGCCTCTAAGTGGGCCCGAGACAAATTGGTAAACAGCACCATATAAAAATTAATTCCAAGATGGCGGTTTTGTGCTAGTCCTTCACTGGTGCATTCTACGACCGCGTATTTACAACCGTTGTCTAAAATTTGCCTTAGCTGCTTCTGCAGCATAAAGCCCCCAGGCATGGAAAGCCCGTGCTTGTTTATAAATTCTTTCTCGCCGTCAAAAAAACTTACCGTGGTAATATAACCGCACTTCTTCCCGCTGTGGTTTAAAATATGCGAAAGCATCTGCGCCGTGGTGGACTTGCCTGCCGTCCCGGTGATGCCAATTACAATCAATTTTTTGCTGGGCTGGCCATAATACCAGCCTGCCAAAACGGCTAAAGACCCATGATAAAAAGGCCGAAAAAATTTCATCAGCCAATTGGGGAAGATATACTTTTTTAACCAAGTTTTGATTCTAGCCATACGCGGCGCACAGATATTATAATGAAACACCCATAAATTAGCCAATTATTTTGAAATATCATATAATAAATTTAATAAATAGCCTCACAGGGCTCACACATTGAGCCAAGTGCGAGGCATTTTGCGAGGATGTTTGGAGGCGTAGTTAACCTACGACGACAAACACCGCAGCAAAATAACGAAGCAATTGGACAAAGTAGCTTTTAGGGATCGGGCTCCGCCCGTCACAAAAAGCTACGGTGTGTGAGTCCTGAAACAAAAATGAACAACTTTCCTTTGAACTTATTAACCTTCCCCTTCTGGTGGTACGCTGTCGGCCTGCCTTTGGTTTGGAGCTGGACCAAAAGGCAGTTTGTTTTTGGCCTCCACAAGACCGGTCTTTTGGTATTCGTCCGCCATTTAAAAGAACCGCTTTACGGAGACTACACCAAGGCCGGCATCTTTTTAAGTTTCCCGCTTAGAATGATTCTTCTCTCCTACAAACTTATTGCCCTCTTAATAAGGCTGCTGGTTGTTGCTCTTTTGGATGCGCTATTCATACTAATCCTGCCCGGTGTAATTGTTCTAATAATTCTTCAACTCCTAGCCCTTAAACAATGATAGCGCTTGAATACAAAACATCCCGAGAAAAATCCTGGCCGCTGGAAGCCCAAAGCGAGGGCGGCCAGTTAATTTTTTCCGGCAATTTTTCCGTAGAAAGAGTAGAGCGGGAAAAAAGCAAAAAACTATTTAACCGGTGCATAGGGATTTTGCTTTGGGCTTTTATTATTTTTGGGATTCTTTGTTTTGTTTTAAATACCTTCTTCGCTTGGCAAATAAACGACTTTTATTTTTTGCTCAGGCCTTCCGCTTTAAACCTAAGCTTATTTATTGGAATATTTGCGGCCCTGTATTTATGGGCAATGACCAAGCAGCAAGAACTTTCAACCAAAGGACTTAACCTGCTTCACTTCCGAGAAAATAGCTCGTCTCTCAAAGAGAAAACTATAGATGTTTTTGAATTTTTTAGCCCGGGGGCCAGGGACGCTTGGAATAATGCGGTTTTGATGGCGCAAAAAAGAAGCACTAAAACAAATAGCCTTTCAAAAAACGAGGCGGAAGCTACCGCTAATGACCTTGCCTTGGCTCTCTTGGAAGACAAAAGCATCCAAATGGTTTTTTTTCGCTTAGGCGTTGACACTTCGGACATAAAAATTTTACTGAAAAATTATTCAATCTTTTATGACCACGGCGCGCAAACGGCTGTGGAAAAAAATCCATTTGTTGCTTTTGCCGAAGCAGCAAAACTGCATAATAAAAATATTGACCCTTTAATGCTCTTATGCGCGCTGGCAATTTGCCTGCCGGAAGAGCACATCCTGAAAGCAATTTTCTTTAATATTGACCTTTCCATAGAAAAATTGGAAAATATCGCCTCTTGGATATTCAATTTAAAACTGCTCGGCGAGGACTTGAATCTTTTTCATAAACTTTCCAAGTATAAGCCGGATAACGAAATTAACCGCGGACTGACAGCGGTGCCGACTTTTTACTTAGACCGATTCAGCAAAGACTTAACTTTTTGCGCCAAATACTGCGCGCTTCCCTTAGCTTTGGGAAGGGGCGCCGACCTTCACGAAATACTTAAGCTGCTTTCTTCTGGCAGCCAGAACCTAATTATTAAAGGGGAGGGCGGCACCGGCCGCACCACTCTAATCAATGAGTTGGCTTACAAAATGGCAACCGACCAAGTGCCGAAAATCTGGCAGGACAAACGGCTGGTCGAGCTTTCCATTTCCGGCATCTTAAGCAAACCGGAAAAAGCCGAACAGGTTTTTATTGAATGCCTGAAGGAAGCCGCCAAGTCGGACAATATTGTCTTGGTAATAGAAGACATCCACTCGTTGGCGCGCACCCAAACCGCTTCCGGCTTAAATTTGCTTGAATTACTAGTAAATTTTTTGCAGGATCATAAATTAATGGTGCTGGGCACCACGAGCTTAGAAGACTACGTTGATTATTTGCACCCAACGCAAAACTTTGACGCGAATTTTACTTCCTATGAATTAATGCCGCTTTCTAAAGCGGATATAATTTTAGCCTGCTGTATTAGAGCCAGCATTTTAGAAGGAAAAAACAAATGTTTTTTTCAGTACAGGGCCATTGAGCAGTCAGTAGAGTTAACCGACCTTTATGTTAAAGGCTCAGGCCAGCCCCAAAAAGCTATTAGCATTTTAGTGGAAGCGGGAGGGAGAGCCAAAAGCAGCCAAGACAAAATTATTACGCCGGAAATTATTCAAAAAATCATCAGCGAAAAAACTCACATTCCTTCGGAGGCTTTTACCCAAAACGAGGCGGACAAACTTTTAAATCTGGAAGAAGAAATGTCCAAGTCTATCGTGGGGCAGAAAGCCGCCCTTACAGCTGTGGCGGAAGGACTAAGAAGGGCCCGCTCCGGCCTGTCCGAAGCCGCTCGCCCCTTAGCGTCATTCCTGTTTGTCGGCCCGACGGGAGTTGGGAAAACCGAGGTCGCCAGAGTTTTGGCTTCAAATTATTTTGGGGGGCCTTCGCCCCATAGCGCGGCTCCCTCCACTCTGGCTCAGGAACAATATTTATTGCGCCTGGATATGTCGGAATTCCGCGGCCCGGACGGAATAATTAAATTACTTGGGACTTCCGAAACCGAACTTGATCCGCCGCTTATCAAGCACATCAAAAATTACCCCTTCTGCCTTTTACTTTTAGACGAATTCGAAAAAGCCAGCCCGGAAATTTTAAATTTGTTTCTTCAAATTCTGGAAGACGGTAGGCTGACCTCGGGACGCGGCGAAATTTTAGACCTCACCCACTGCCTGATTATTGCCACTTCCAATGCCGGGAGTAAAGACATCCAAACCGGCCTTAAGACAAACAAAACCTTGGACCAAATTAAGCAGCAGCTCTTTAGCTTAACTCTTGTCAATATTTTTCCCCCGGAACTCTTAAACCGCTTTGACGGCATTATTCTCTTCTCCCCCCTTTCGCCCGAGGAAGTTAAAAGAGTTACTTTCTTGCAGCTACAATCCCTGCGCCAAAAACTTCTTGAAAAAGGCATCAAAGCGGACTTTAGCGAAAACGTTATCGCGGATATTGCCAAAAACGCTTTTGACCCTTCTTTGGGCGCCCGGCCAATTCGCCGCTACATCCAGGACCACCTGGAAGGCTTTATTGCCAAGCTGATTCTTTCCAAACAATTCGCCCGCGGCAGCAATGTGGTAATTGATATTGAAAACGGCGCTTTTACAATAAAATAAGCTCTAAGTAAAATATATCCCGCCCCGATTCATCGGGAGCGGGATATATTTTTGATTTTAAATTCATTTAACCAACCGGCGCAGATTTCTGGCCACTTTATATATACTGTAACCCCACGGACGAATTACAAAATCATAAGCTCCGGCGTAAATTTTTTCCATCCCCCCAAACCCTAACTTAAACCTTACAAAACCGGGTATTTCTCCTTTAGAAGTTTCTGTACCCCAAAAATCATAAAAATGCAAACCCATATTTTTTGCGTCTAAAATGGCCTGGAAATGGAGCTTATAGGCGGCCATAACATTTTTATGGAACTGGCTGGAGCCGCCGAATAAAAAAGTTCTGGTGTTGCCGAAATCTAAAATTACCGCCACGGCCAAGAGTTGATTTTGGAAAATGGCTTTGTAGATATGGAGTTTTAAATTACTTTGATGATGCTGGACTGAGAAATAATCCACCATCTGCTGATAATACTTTGGCAAAAAAGTTGTAAATTTTTGGCGCTTGGCTGTTTCTAAAATTAACGCCAAGGCTTCTTCAAAAAAAAGCCCATGCCCCACGGAAATATCAAACTCGTCTTTAATTTCCACCCCATGCCTCTCCGCCACTTTAATATTATAGCGGGTTTTGTGGTGCATCTGCGCCAAAATTTCCTCGGCTGATTGATTTAGATCGATGACAAGAGTTTTTGCTGGTTGAATGTTAACCGATTTAACTAAATTCGAAGGACGAATATCTCCAGGAGAAAAATATTTAGGCTCTAATCTGATAAAAACCGCTTGCGGAAATTTGGAAATTAGATCATTAAAAATTGATTGAAAATTATCCCCTTCCGTTAACACTGATCCATAAGGAGAGTAAAGATAATATTTTCCAAACGGCAAAGACATTTGAATCAGCTGGATTGATCCAACTCTCTTATTATCATCAACTATCCAATACCTATAGACTTTCCGCCCCAGCTGGGTTTGCCATTCTCCCCACTCCCAACTCTGCAAAAAACTGCCGCTTAGAGAGGCGGCAATAAAATTATTATAATCAGACTTTTGGCTTTCCAAAACCGGTACAAGTTCCATGTGTGTGAATTTCTAATTAACCTAATTGCCCTAATTTCTAAACAAATCCCAATCCTCAATTTCTAATTTCCGTCATTGGAGCTTTCTTAGGTCAATTAAAAATTAGAATAATTAGGTCAATTCTAGTTTTTACCTAAAGCTTTGAGAGCCTGCTTAAGCTGTTCCGCCTGCGAGAGGCTACTGTCTAATTTATTTATAACTCCCCTCACCTCCCGCTGGTTATAGCCAAGCGAAAGCAAGGCGTCATAAACTTCACTGCTGCCTGCCGCTCCTGCCTGGCCGCCCAAGGTAACTTTATTTTTCAGTTCCACAATAATTTTTTCTGCGGTTCTGGTGCCGATGCCGGAAACGCGGGTAAAAATTCCGGCATCCTGGCTGGCAATGGCCTGCTTTATGGCGTCGGCCTTGGCAGTGGAAAGTATAGTCAGCGCCATTTTGGGGCCCACGCCGGAAACTGTAATTAGTTGTTCAAAAAACTGCAAAGTGTAAAAATCCGGCAGACCAAACAAAGCCTGGCCGTCTTCGGCGACTTTTAAATAAGTATAAAGTCCAACCTCCGCGCCCACCGGCTTTTCCAAAATTTCCGGTATGACAAAAATTTTATAGCCAACACCCTGATTCTCCAAAATCAGGTAAGTCAAACTTTTTTCTAAAATCCGACCCTTCAAATACGAAATCATACGTTATTTTATTTTCTCTAAATCCACAGCCTTAGCCCATTGGCTTATTGCGCCTCTTGGGTCTTCGGGATTTGGCCTGACAATAAAATACCTTTCTTCATGCTCATCATAAAAAATCACTTGCCAGCGATTTTCTCCGGCGGGAGCGTAATTGCCTTTCCATTTCACCCAAGACTCGTCTGGAAATTGCTGCCTATTCCTAAAGGCGCGACTCTTTTCCGATGTTTGAATTTCTGACATATATACTATATTAACACTGAAAGAGGGTGTTTACAACGCCGACTAAACATATAATTGACAAGCTTGCGGGCCAAGAATACCATAAGTATGTAGTAAGTGCCGGGCTGCGCGGTCCTAAATACAATTAGGAGTGAGCCGTGCATCTATTACGGCTTATTAGGATGAGCGTCCTTCCCGCAACCCGGCTAAAAAAAGAGGGATTATGGCTTTGCTTTTAACTTTGCAAAGACACACCCTCTAATCCCGAGCAAATATTTCCGCTCGGCTCTTTTTTTATACAAAAAGAGCCGTTGTGCTAAACTTGTGGTGCATACATTTTATGAATAAATTTATACTGCAATCAAAATTCAAGCCCGCAGGCGATCAGCCAAAAGCGATTAAACAACTAATCGCGTCTTTGGAAAGCAGGAACCGCTTTCAGGCTTTGCTTGGGGTTACGGGTTCGGGCAAGACTTTTACTATGGCGAATGTTATAGAGAAAATCCAGAAACCTACGCTGATCATCAGCCACAACAAAACTTTAGCCGCCCAGCTGGCGAGCGAATTTCAGGAATTTTTTCCAAACAACGCAGTACATTATTTTGTCTCCTACTACGATTACTACCAGCCCGAGGCCTACATTCCAAGAAGCGACACCTACATAGAAAAAGACACGCAAATTAACGAAGAAATTGACCGCCTGCGCAACGCCGCCACGCAGTCGCTCTTGTCTAGAAAAGATGTTTTGATTGTGGCATCCGTGTCTTGCATCTACGGCCTTGGCAACCCGGCGGATTATTTGGACCTTTCCATCAACATAAAAAAAGGAGAAAGCTACAAAAGAGACAAGTTGCTAAGGCGCCTGACGGATTTGCAATTTTCCCGCAACGACTTTGACTTGCAAAGAAGCACTTATAGAGTAAAGGGTGACGTAGTGGAAATAATTTTATCCAGCGAGGATACCATTGTGCGCATGGATTTTGACGGCGACACTTTAGAAAAAATTGAAAGGCTGGACGCGCTTACCGGCCAGAAGCAGGAAGACCTGCCGGAATTTACAATCTTTCCGGCCAAACATTTTGTAACCTCTGAAGAAAAAGTAAAACACGCGGCGGAAACCATACGGCTAGAGCTTGTAGAAAGACTTAAGGAACTAAAATCCAAAGATAAACTGGTAGAAGCACAGCGTTTGGAACAAAGAACTAATTTTGACTTAGAAATGCTTACCAATACCGGTTTTGTGGCAGGCATAGAAAATTATTCGCGACATTTTGACAGCCGCTCCCAAGGGGAGCCGCCCTCAACGTTGATTGATTATTTTCCTGACGACTTTTTATTGTTTATAGACGAATCTCACCAAACTGTCCCGCAGCTTAACGCTATGTATGCCGGGGATTTTTCCCGAAAAACTACTCTGGTGGACTATGGCTTCCGCCTGCCTTCGGCGCTTGATAATAGGCCGTTAAAATTTGCAGAATTTTTGGGAAAAATAAACCAAGCGGTTTTTGTGTCTGCCACTCCAGGGCCATGGGAAATTGAACAATCTCTTTCACAGGGTAGCGTGCCCATTCATGGGCTGTCTGACCCAGCCGATAAACCTGCCTTGTCGGCAGACAGGTCGGCACGCTACAAAAATACAATCATCGAACAACTCATCCGCCCTACCGGACTGCTTGACCCCAGCATAGAAATTAAGCCGACCAAAAACCAGGTTGACGATTTGCTGGAAAAAATTAAAGAACGCACAAAAAATAACCAGAGAGTATTAGTGGCAACTCTCACCAAGCGCATGGCCGAAGAATTAACGGAATACATAAAAGAAGCGGGAATAAAAGTACAGTATCTCCATAGTGACGTGGAAACTTTTGAGAGGCTAGAAACTTTACGCGACTTGCGTTTAGGAGTTTACGATGTTTTAGTCGGCATCAATTTATTAAGGGAAGGCTTGGACTTGCCCGAAGTTTCTTTGGTCGCCATACTCGATGCTGACAAAGAAGGATTTTTAAGAAGCGAAACTTTTTTTATGCAAATGATGGGCCGCGCGGCCAGGCATTTAGAAGGCCACGTAATAATGTATGCCGACCGCGTAACCGGATCAATGCAAAGGGCTATTGATGAAACCAACCGCCGCAGAAAAATTCAAGAAGTCTATAACAAAAAACATAATATTACCCCACTAACAATCATCAAATCCATTCAAGACTCCCGTCTGGCAGGCCAAAGGTCCGCCGTAGCTTTAGCGGAGGCGGAGAGCAAAAACGATATTGATCCTTTGAAAATGGACCCCCGGGAGCTTAAATTCTATCTAAACGAACTGGAAGAACAAATGGACTTAGCCGCAAAAAACCTGGAATTCGAGACCGCCGCAAGAATAAGAGACCGTATTGGGGAAATAAAAAAACTGCAAAGATTACACAAAAAATAATATTTCTGCTAAAATTCATACACTATGAATAAAAACCTAAAAATTGCGATAATCCTATTAGTTTGCGCCTTAATATTCGGCATTATTCTGGCAAATAAAAACAAAACCAAAAAGAATAACACGCCCGGAGTTTTAAAGATTGGAGCGATTTTACCTTTGAGCGGAGACTTAACTTATGTGGGAGAGGAAATGCGGCGCGGAATGGAAATGGCTTTAGATGATACCAAAGAAAAAAACGTAAAAATAGTTTACGAAGACGACCTGACTTTTGACATTAAAGCATCTGTCAATGCAGCCAGCAAGCTGGTCAACTCCGACCATGTTGATGTTTTGCTGAATTCCGTAGTTGATACCATAAAAGGCGTGGCGCCGATTTTAAACCAAAAAAAGGTTCCGGGGGTTGTAATTTGGGACAGCAACAAAACCATCAACAACCTTGGCGATTACGTATTTGGCATGGGGCTTTCCACCGAACACGCGGGAGAGGATATGGCTGATTTAGCCTATAATAAATTAGGCCTTAGGCACATTTCCATAGTCTCCAACTTCAATGAATGGTCGGAAATTATTTCAATAGCTTTTAAAAATGAATTCACTAAACTAGGCGGGACAATTGATTATCATGAAAGGGTGGAAATTAACACCAATGATGTCAGGGTAAATTTGGCAAAAATTAAATCCAAACAGTCTCAAGGTATTTATTTTCCTCTCTACAACCCTTCGCTTTCAAGCTTAATAAAACAAGCAAAAAATTTAGGGTTCAAAGGTTATTTGTTTACCGGCGATGTTCTAACAGACGCCGACATAAAAGTTTTGGGTAAAAATGTTGAAGGAATTTATACCACGCAAGCCTATCTTAACAGCCCCGAATTCCTAAAAAAATATAAACAAAAATACGGGCAGGAAGTGCCGGCAACCAATTTAGCTTTCGCCGGGCTGGGCTATGACACGGTGAATTTTTTGCTGGCGATAAAAAATGAATTAGTGTCTCAAAAAATACCGGTTAACTCCCAAACTATTAGAGATCACATTATAAATTTTGAATACAACGGCGTTACCGGCAAAACCATATTCTCTCCGCAAAGAATAACCGACAAGAGGGAAGCTATTTTGCAGGTGCAGAATGGCGCTCTGGTTAAACCCTAATAAGATCTATTGCTTTTTTTAGTTAATTTTGGTAGTATATCAAAGTCGCAGTCTAATTTAATTTTAGCTCCGAGGCCGGCGGATTTACTCCGAGGCCGAGGAATCTTTGAAGGTAAAGGATAAGCCTTGAAAAGGAAAACCGTCAAGGTTGTACTTTTCAAAAAAATATTTTTATGCCCAATACTAAATCGGCCATTAAGGCCATGCATCAGTCGCGGCGGCGGCAAAAGCGCAATGTAAGAGTTAAAGATAACTTTAAGTCCGCTGTTAAAGACGTCAAAAAACTAATTCTGGCAGGCAAAAAGAGCGAAGCCATGGAAGCCATGAAAAAAGCCATGTCGACTTTGGACAAAGCCGCCAAAACTAACGTCATCCATAAAAACAAGTCTTCGCGCCTTAAATCCCGTTTAGCCAAAGCTTTAGCAAAAGTTAAATAAAGCTATCAACAAAAATCCTTTTACTATATCAGTAGAAGGATTTTTTATATGTAATGACTATTTCTTATTAATCAAATTCACCACCAGCTTTACCATTACGTCTTTTTGGGCGGGCTTGGATTCGGCAATAAGCAAGGCAAGGGCAACAAGCGCAGTGTCGTTAATTTTGCGCTCGCCGCGGCGGTTAATGAGATAATTATTTTGGATTAGATACAGCAAAAACAACAAACAGCCAATGCGCTTATTGCCGTCCACGAAGGGATGGTCTTTAATGGCAAAATATAAAAGGTGTGCGGCCTTCTCTTCTATGCTTTTGTACAAAGCTTTGCCGTCAAAAGTCTGGTCTATGCTGCCGACTACCGATTTTAATTTATGGCCAACTTCCACGCCAAAAATGTCCGTGGCTTGCTTTTGTTCGCGAAGTCGCTTTTGGAATCTGGCGATATTTTTTACAACCTCGTCGTAACTTAAAGGGACGCCGGGCTTGGAACTTACATTCTCAATCTTTAATTTGTCTTCGTCGTACTGAAGCAAAACAAACCAGGTGTTGGCATAATCCGTAATAATTTTAAGCAAATCCCTCTCATGCCCCTCCGAGCGCTTGCTCTCCAGCGCTTGCTGGATCAATTTATGCGCGATCTCAAGTTCCTTGAGTTTAGCCGTCTGATTTTCCAACAACCGCTTTTCATTAACAACATAACCTTTAAGGATATACTCCCGCAGAGTTGTTGTTGCCCAAACACGGAACTGAGTTGCACGCTTGGAATTGACACGGTACCCGACGGAAATAATGGCGTCCAAATTGTAATATTTAGTATAGTACCGCTGCCCCCCGACCTCATATTCCAAAATGGAATATGAGCTTTTTTCGCTTAGCTCTGCGGCTTTAAAGATATTTTTTAGATGTTTTGCTATTGCAGGCTGATTAATACCAAATAATTCAGCCATTTGAGCCTGGGTAAGCCAGACTGACTCATCCTCTACCGTGACCTTAAGCTCGGGACCTTCTAACGTCTTATAAATTATAATTTCTCCTTTTTTTGTTTCTTCTGTCATAAAATTTCCTTTTGTTTAAGCCAATATGTATTTTTGGTACATTGCTTTTGAAATTTTTGAGCTATCCGGAATTTCCGGATAGCTCATATTCCAAAATGGAACATGAGCTTTTTTCGCTTTATTTGTGTGATTTTAAAGATACTATTCGGATTCTGGACTTTAATCCGAAATCCTACAATCTAAGGCTATTTACATAGTATACAATCGTTCACCATTTGTCAAATTGAACCTGTGGATATCTAAAACCTAGATTCCCGCCTATGCCTGCCTACCGCAGGCAGGCGGGAATGACAGGCTAAATTAAATTTCAAAACTTTTTAACTTTTCCACTATTGGCCTAACTACTGGTTCGGTAACATCTTCCGGTTTAATTTTACATTTTGCAAAAATTTGTTTTTCTATTTCCCGCAAAGCATTTTCAAAATCCAGCAATTCCCGGCTCTCGGTTCTATGCTGCTGATACCTATCCCTTAAATCTTGCAGCCTGCCCTCCAAACTCACCACGCCTTTTGGCGAAACGCGATCATCGCTATACTGCACAATTTTTTTTGCGTAATCCATGCTGGCGGCATTGTGTGTTGTTGCTTCAAAACTTATACAGTCAATCAATTTGAGCACTCTCTCGCCCACGCCAAGCTCCTTGGCAACCATCATAGAAGCATGATGTTCGTCGTTGCCGTATTTTTCTATATAATCTTTTTTTACCGCTTCCCACTTTGGAATATCAACATTCTCCTTAACATACGCCGCTGTTTTGGAAAAATCAAACTTAATAATATTCCCCATGTCGTGCAATAGACAGGCCTTAATGATATTTTCCCTATCAAGCTCTCCATTAAAATTCTCGCAGATCATCTCCGCCACCCCAGCCACGCGCAACTGATGCAGGGCCAGCTGCGTCATTATTTGGTATTTTTGATAAATTTCTAAAATGTTCATAAAACTCTAAATAGTCCTTCTGTCGCCTCCGGCATAAAACCGGCTGCAATCAATTTAGCTTTTTTCTGCTGTGGCGACAAAGGTAAATTTAATATTTTCCGAATCTTAGTGCCGCTAATATCAATGGCTTTATTTTTACTGGAATGGATAACTTGGTATCCTAAATCCTGAAATTTTTTCAACTTCGCCCGGCTCCAAGGTCCGTAGGTATTTACCAAATTCGGCACATCTTTGTCCAAAACCTTAGCCCAAGATTTCTCGCTTGTGATGTTAAACGGACGGAACTGGTACCTTGATTTTACAATTCCAGTTTTCTCAAAAAATGACTTAAAAATTTTTACTCTTTGGCCGTAAGTAAAAGGGTTGCTTTCTTTTTTGTTGCGGTGATTGGTTTCTTCTACATCGGTCTCGTCTAAATCCGGATTGGTAATCAGAACAATAACTTTTTTGGCAATTTCAAACGCCGGGAAAATATAATTCCAGTGATTAATATGCAAAGGCGGCTGAAACCGCCCGTGCACCGTAACCTTATCCAGTTTTTGATGTTTAAATGCTCTTTGATTCAACCGAGTGTACAGTTGAGTATTTCTAGTATTCATAATTCCAGATTTTCCATCTCTCCCCAATTATCCCCTGCTTTGGCTTCCACGCGGATGGGGACGGAAAGCTTAATAGCCTGCTCCATCATTGGGACTAATTTTTTCGCCCACTGTTCAACTTTATCTTCTTTAACTTCAAACACTAATTCGTCGTGAACTTGCAGAAGCATTCTGATTTGCTGATTTGCTGATTTGCTGATTTGCTTATGAATATTGATCATTGCGACTTTAATTACGTCCGCGGCTAAACTTTGGATGGGAAAATTTACTGCCGCGCGTTCGGCCGCGGAACGGATAAAAAATTGCGAAGATTTTATTTCCGGAAACTTCCGCATCCGACCAAGCTCGTTCCTTACAAAACCTTCCTCGTTGACCTGGAGTTTAATTTGCTCTATATATTCTTCCACTTGGGGGTAGGCTTTAAAATATTTTGCAATAAATTCTTTAGCTTCGCCCCAAGAAACTTCCCCAATACGGGAAGAAAGCCCAAAAGAAGAAAGGCCGTAAAGAACCCCAAAATTAATGGTTTTGGCGTCACGCCTCATATCTTTGGTAATATTTGAAGTGTCAACGCCAAAAATTTCCACTGCTGTGTTAGCATGAATGTCTTCGTTATTTTTAAACACGCGCAGCATATTTTTATCTTGCGCCAAATGCGCCACGATTCGAAGTTCAATCTGAGAATAATCTAGTGACAATAATTTAAAGCCCTTTTCCGCCACAAACGCCTGCCTGACTTTGCTCCCCACGCCTTCCCCGCGAATGGGGATGTTTTGCATATTCGGGTCAGTGGAAGAAAGCCTGCCCGTGGCGGCGATGGTTTGATTGTAGCTGGTGTGAACGCGCCCGGTTTTTTTGTTGACCAATTCCGGCAGAGCCAACAAATAAGTATTCTGTAATTTTGCCAATTCACGGTATTCCAAAATTTTTGCAATCACAGGGTGCTGGCCTTTCATTTTTTCCAGTTCCCCGGCCGCGGTAGACAGGCCGGTTTTGGTTTTGCGGTTCAGTATTGGCTCAAGCTGCATTTTTTCAAATAAAATTTCTTTTAGCTGCTTGGGAGAATTAATATTAAACTTATGCGCGGTTAATTTATATATTTGTTCTTCCAAGTCCTTAATGTCAATTTCCGCTTCGCTTGCCAGCTTGTTTAAAAATTTCGCGTCCAGCTTAATGCCGTTTGTTTCCATGCTTGCCAAAACTTCCACCAGCGGCATTTCAATGTCTGCAAAAATTTTCCCGAGACCCTCTTTTTTTAACTGGGGCTCAAACAATTCTTTAAGCCGCAGTGTCATATCCACGTCCTCGCAACAATACCAAGAAACTTTTTCAGGATCTACTTTGTCCATGGTAATTTGGGATTTTCCCTTGCCTATTAAATCATCAATCGGCTGCATTTGGTAGCCCAGCTCGTTAAACGCCAAGGCGTCTAAATTATGCTGGCGGGTGCCGGCGTTTAAAAGATAAGAGGCTATCATGGTGTCGAAACTTAGGGGTTGGAGATTAGGGATTAGAGGTTGGAGGATTTGCAGATCATACTTTAGATTATGGCCGATCTTCTTGACGTGATCATTTGCCAGCAACTTTTTTAGTTCTTCTGATTCCAAAGCTAGCTTGGTCGGAATGTAAAAAGCCTCGCCGGCTTTAGCGCATAAACCAATACCCACTAATTTTGCATCTATAGTATTTAAACTGGTAGTCTCCGTGTCTATAACAATTTCTTTGGCTGTAGATAATTTTTTTAGGGCTTCCGATAATTTTTGTTCATCATCAACAAGCTGGTAATCCTGCTTGCCGATACCACCTCCCCCCGCTGGCGCGGGGTACTCCTCCTTGGCAGGAGGAGATGCTGCAGCTGCAGTTCTCCCCGCCTGCAAAGGAGGGGTGGCGGCGTTAGCCGACGGGGTGGTATTTTTTGGCAGCTTATTTAAAAGACTCCTAAACTGTAACTCCTGAAACAGCTTTACCGTTTCCGACAAACGCTCGCTGTCAAAATTGTATGCCGGAACTTCTGTTTCTATTGGAGCATTACAATCTATTACGGACAACTCATGAGACATCCGTGCTTCTTTTTCCTGCGCTTTAAGCAATTCCAAAATTCGCGGCTTAATTTTACTTCCCGTGCTGCCTTCGTGGATTGCTTTATATAAACCATCGAAGGACTTAAATTCTTTAATTAATTCGCTAGCAGTTTTTTCACCAATTCCTTTTACACCCGGAATGTTGTCGGAAGGATCGCCGCGCAAAGCTTTATAGTCAACCATTTGTTCAGGGCTTAAGCCATAGCGCTGGCGCACGGTTTTGGCGTCATAAACCACGGTGTCGGTAATTCCTTTGCGCAAAGTGTAAACTTTAATTTTGTGGTTAACCAGCTGCAAAGTGTCTAAATCTCCGGTTGCAATGAGAACTTCGGCTTCGGGATATTTTTTATGAATACTAACAGCCAGCGTGCCTAGGCAGTCGTCTGCCTCAAAGCCCTGTTTTTCAAAAATTTGGATGCCTAAAGCTTTTACAACTTCCTTAACTCTGGGAATTTGGTCGTAAAGTTCCTGGTCAGCCTTAACGCGCGTGGCTTTGTAGTCTTTATATTTTTCATGCCGAAAAGTCGGGCCCTTAAGGTCAAAAGTGCAGGCAATATGGGTGGGCTTAAGGTCCTTAATAGCCTTAAGCAAAATCACGGTAAATCCATAAACCGCATTCACCTGCTCCCCGCTTTGGGTATTTAACACCGGAATAGCATGATAGCCTCTATGAATAAGCGCATTGCCATCCACCAGCATGTATCTTTCTTGAGATGTTTTAGTTGCCATAACCTAATTATAAGCTAAAAAGGGCAAAACAAAAACCGCGGGCAAGTCGTAATCCAACAAGGAAAACAACTCACCCGCGGCCCCAGCATAAATGCCAGTAGTTAAGAAGAAGAAAGGCTTGTTACTGCTGCTGCCGAAGCATGCGTTGCTTGCGCACCTCTTGGGCAGCATTCAGCGCCCGCCTGGTCCGCTCTTCGCTCACGTCACTGGCAAACGCCAACGCCAGCTGGCTCAGATAGGCTTCCCCCGCGGTCACTGATTGACCGGATGACTCTGCCGAGCCGCCACAGCAACCACCATTGTAGTTGCCTAAGTCACTGACCTGGCGCGTAGTCGGAATTAGGTTCGCACTCATCGCCTCGTATGCAAGCCCGCTGATGGCTTGCGCTTGTCTTGCCACTTCCGGCAGTCCCACAATGAGCGAGCGCTGCGCCGGGGTGAGGGCGGCAATTTGGGCGTTCTGTGTCACAATCACCTTCACAAACAGGTCCCTGGTGATCGTTACCCTTTCCTGGACTAGCGCTCCGACTTGGCCGCCGATGGCGAGAGGAGTTTGTTTGGAGTCATTGAGCAGACCCTCAATCTTTCCGATGATATCCGATACCTGCGACACAACATCGCTCCAGTCGTAGTTCAAACCGAGCAACGTTTTGCGTTGCGGGTCGATTTGCGATTTGCTCATCTTCAAATACGAAGCGAGGCTGTCGCTGAGGTTAAACTGACCATACGACGGGTATCCGCCGCCCTGAGCGGAAACCGACGAGATTCCAAATGCGAGCGTCAAAAGCAACAACATTGAGAGCATCCTTTTCATTTGCTTTATTCTCCATGATACATTGTTCACCGCAAATCCCAGTTTGGAACTTCAAAAACGTTCCCTGGGCAAGGCTGGATATCTTAAATTATCACCCCCACCTAACCTCCCCCATCAAGGCGGAGGAATTGGGGACAGACAACCAATCTTGCCCAGAGAATTCCTTCTTCTTTTGTTATTTTTCCTCCTAAAAACTATTAAAAAGAACAGTTTCCGTATTTTAAATACAAATTATAATTATACTCTTTTTTTAGCATTTTGTCAACCCCGACACTTAAAAAACCGCTTACCCTAGCGGTTTTAAATTTCCACCAACTACCTACTATATATACGAAATTATGCCTCTCCAGCCACTCTAAATACCTCTTCCACTTCCGTAATGCCGTCTAAAGCTTTGAGCAGGCCGTCTTGCAACATTGTGATCATGCCTTGCGCTTCGCCGGCTCTTTTAAATTCCGACATTGAAGCGTTTTCTTTGGCAATTAAATTTTGCACGGCTTCGGTATTTTCAAGTACTTCATAAATTCCAATCCGGCCCTTGTAGCCTAATTTGTGGCAGGCTTCGCAGCCCGGGGAATGGTAGAACTGAATTTCTTTGGGGAGTTTAATGCCGGACTTTGGAGGTAAACTTTTTAAAGCATGCATAATTTTTTCCATTACCATCGGCGACAGCGCGGTTTTAGTTTTGCACTTTTGGCACAGCCTACGCACCAAGCGCTGCGCCATTACCGCGGAAATCGCCGGCCCCAGTACAAAAGCTTTTACGCCCATATTCAAAAGCCGCGGGATCGCGCCTGATGCATCGTTGGTGTGCAAAGTGGAAAGCACCTGGTGACCGGTAAGCGCGGCCTGCGTGGCCACTTCGGCTGTTTCCTGGTCGCGAATTTCCCCGACCATAATAATGTCCGGGTCCTGGCGCAAAATGGCGCGCAAACCCTTGGCAAAGTCAAAGTCATGGCTGTGGTCTATTGGCGTCTGCACAATGCCTTCCAATTTATATTCCACCGGGTCCTCCAAAGTAATAATTTTTACTCCCGGCTGGTTTAACTGATTCAAAAAAGCATACAAAGTTGTAGTCTTGCCGCTGCCGGTCGGGCCTGTGGTAATTATCATCCCATTTGGCTTGGCTAACTGCCGGTCTAAAATTTCCTGCTGTTCTTGCCTAAAGCCCAAGTCGGACAACTTTAAATTTACCGCGCCCGTGCCCAAAAGGCGCATTACGGACTCTTCGCCAAAAGCCGAAGGCAAAACGGAAACGCGCACGTCAATTGGCTTGCCCAAATAAAAAAAAGTTATGCGCCCGTCTTGCGGCACGTTGTCCACGTTTAATTTTAACTTGGAAAGAATTTTAATCCTTGTAGTCAAACTTTTTTGCAAGTCCTTGGCAATGTGAAGCATATCCTGGAGTACCCCGTCAATCCTAAAACGCAATTTGAAAAAATGGTCTTCCGGCTCAAGGTGGATGTCTGAAGCGTTATAAAACATGGCGGCACCAAAAAATAGTTCCAAAAGTTCCGAGGCATTTTTTGCTTTCTGCGCCTTTTCGTCCTTGAGGGCATTAAAAATTTCTGAATAATTTTGCTCTTTTTCCACGCGCACTGTTTCGTCATGGGCAAGTTTCGGCGTCATAACCTTGCTGTAAAATTTTAAAACTTGGCTCAAGCCCTTTTCAGAAATTAAATAAATGCTTATTTTATGCTTTTCGGAAAACTCTTTTAATTTTTCCTGCAAATTTGTATTGTGAGGGTTCACAGCGCCAATGCGCAAGTCTTTGCCTTCCATATAAAAAGGCACCGCCTGCAAATTGACAGCCTCTTCTTTGGTAAACATACCCAACACATTCAAGTCTACGGGAAAATTATGCAAGTCCATATAAGGCATGCCCAAAGAACCGGCCTTGGCCTTAGCCTCCCTTTCTTGCAATTGGCGGTTAAGGTCGTCCAAATGCCTTTGCAAATCGCCCGGATCTTTTTGTAAAAAATTTGACTGCGCCATTTTGGTTTCAGAAAGATTTTATGATGCTCACATTAAGATTATCACATTTTCCGCCCAAAAAGAAGAAGCCCCACAACATACAGCGTGCTGCGTTGGGGGGCTTCTTGGCGACTAAGACGAGGGATGCTCTGGCAGCCTAAGTCGGCTTAGGAAAGTCATTGCGAGCACAACCGTTCTCTACTTCGCTCGCAATGCTCTCTACGTCGTCCATTAATACATAATCAACTAGCTTTTTCCCAAACTGATCCTGCATTTCGACCCCCAAAGAACCCATGCTTTCGCTCTTGGCGACAAGAATTCCTTCATGAACCTCGCCACCATACAAAGTAATGGTCACTTTTTTCTTGTGCATATGGCTAGTGATCGAAGACCATGGGGAAACGTCACTTCCAGGATTCTGAACCGTCACATACTTTGTGATCGGAAATCTCACAAAGGAAATAAGCACGATGGTCATGAGTGCGCCAATAAGCTGCCACGCCCTCAATTCAGAAAAAAACTCACTCTGGGCGCGAGCCTGAAAAATCAACAACCCACAACAGAGACAGGCCAAAATTATTAATCGCTTCATTTAACCCCCCTTAGGTGAATTTTATTGTTCGCACTATGATGACTTGCCCACCTCCGATGAGGTAAGCGCTTTAAGCAAAAATAACTTAAGCCTAGAGCCCTAACCCCACGAACATCACCATATGCTAATTCGTGCTAATTAGCATATGGTGATAAATTGCGAAATTGAAAATTTGTAAATTATAAATTCCCCAGCGCTTCCAGCAATTTAACTTCTGCTTCGGCCAAAATTAGTCCCGGCAATTGTGCTTGAAAAAACCTGACGCCAACTGAGTCCGACTGCTTAAAATTTATGCCGGTAAAAAAATCTTTAAATTTGTCCGTTAAACTTGCCGGATGCAAAACCCCGAGCAGGTTAACCGGGCCTTCTTTAGACTGGACCAACAGGCCGACAAATTTTTGTTCGGAAATTACCGCAAATAGCTCGGAGAGAACCAGAGGCAAGTCTGAAAGACCGGCGCCGGATTTCTCCAGGTCCGACTGGCTAATAACCGCGTAAGCCGCTGAAAGGCTTTCGTCTTGTTTGAGCCTTGCTAATGCCCTCCCCCATAATTTTAACACTGCCAAAGGCTTGGTTTTATAAACATGCCTGACAATTTCCGAATGCCTGCCGCCTAAGGCAATAAGTTCCGAAGCTCTTACAAAAGCGCTGGGGGTGGTATCTACCCGCTGAAAGCTATTGGTCTTGGCCACAATCCCGGTAAGCAGGCAAGTGGCAATATCTTCGTCAACCAATTGCCGTTCAAATTTTTCAAACAGAGAAGCCACGACTTCGGAAACGGAACTGGATGATATATCCACCAAATTAATGGCGCCAAAATATTGGTTGCTGGCTTTGTTGCTAATGTTAATTTTGGGCGCTTCATAAAACAAGTTGGCGTTTTTTTCAAACAATTCCCCTAAATCTTCCAAAGAGTCCGCCTCTAAAATTATAATTGCGTCCACGGGAAATTTTTCCGTACTAAAACTCACGTCTTCCGGCGCAAAATTTCCGGTTTTTGCCTTAAGAAAAATATGAGTTTGATTTTGATGCGTTTGGTAACTAAGCTCTTCCAGTTGATTAACGCTGGTGTCCAGAATAACCGCAAGGCTGTTGCCGCCCAAAATTTCCCGTTTAATTTCTTCCAGACCGGGCAAAAATGACAAATTCAACGGAACAGAGCCGCTGGAAAGAACTTCGGCGTCTTTTTCCATTTTTTGCAAAAACAGCTGGAGGGCCAAACCGGCGGAAAGAGCGTCTGCGGTAAGGGTTTCCGGCAGGGCGATTAAAACTTTTTTTGCCAAAGAAAGTTGTTTAAAAATTTGCTGGTAAATATTTAAATCCATAAATAAGCTTACGTTGACGATTCTTAAATATAAAGGATTTTACTTAATTAGTCAATCGGGATAAAATAGTACCAGATGATGCGGATTTACTGATGGCGCACAGATTTACAGATACTTACAGATTTTCACTAGCGACATCTGTAAGTATCTGTAAATCTGCATAAATCCCTGCCTCGCCGGCAGGCAGGCGAATGTCCCGAATTCACCAACTTGTAGTTAGCCCACCTGCCTGTCCGGTAGGCAGGTTTATGGGCTGTTATAGTAGAGCTATCTATAAAATTAACAGCCGATGAATCGGCTAACTACAAAAATACACCTATAGTCATCATCCGGATATCCGCATCATATTATGAAAATAATACAGAAGATTAAACTCTCTCAGGCAAAAAACTTTGCTAAAAAAGTTGCCGCGGAGCTGAAGGGTGGAGAAATTTTGGGACTAACGGGCCCTTTGGGGGCGGGCAAAACCACCTTCGCCAAAGCCTTGGGCAAATGTTTGGGGGTCAAAAAAAATATGCCCAGCCCAACCTTTGTGCTAATGCACCAATATCAAGCCAAGCTGATTAATCCATTGCCAAAAAAAATTCAATTGTATCACTTAGATTGGTACCGAACCAAAACTTTTCGGGAAATAGAGGCTTTGGGAATAAAAGAATTTTGGGGCCAAAAAAATATTCTTACTGTTATAGAGTGGGCGGACAAATTTAAGAGCCACTTGCCAAAAAAAACCAGAATTATTAGACTTGTTGCGAAATAATTTTTTGAACCAAAATATGATATTTCAGACAAAACCGCAGTTTACAAATTTCGATGTTTAGCCGGAGGTTAAGCGCCTGCCTGCCGGTAGGCAGGGAGGAATTTTTAACAAGGTTTTGGCGAAAGAGCATATTTTGGGCAAAAAAGTATTGAGTAATAAGCCGAAAAAAATCGGCACTAGAGATTTTATGAGGATTATTTTTTCAACTTTCTTCTTGGTTAGCAGCTTTGCCATTTTTCCTTTTTGTGCTAGAGCCCAAAATTTTGAATTAAAAAACGGGGAAGCAAAAATAATCATTGCGGGGGAAACTCTGGACTCCTTTAAAGGCCGAAGTCTTTGGCCGCATAGCGATCTTTTGCAAATTAAATACCCCAGCCTTCAGGAAATGCTTGCGGGAGCCTACGGCCAAAATTTAGAAGAGCCCAAACAAACTGAGCAATACTCATACCGCATAGATAAAATCTACAAATTTATAAAAGGAATTGCCCAAACTATTGACCAGGACAAAGTTGAACCCGCGCTAAAAATTGACTCCATGCGGGCAGTCGAGTTCACTGCTCCGCAAAACGGGATAAAGATGGACATATTAACTTCCACTTTTTATACACTTAAGGCTCTCGAGGCCGGACTGCCGGGCAGCAATCTTAAAATTAACGCAACTTACCCCTCTCTCAGTTTGTCTCAAACCAACAGCCTGGGAATTAACGAGCTAATTGCCAAGGGCGAGTCAAGCTTTAAAGGCAGCCCGAGTAACCGCCGCCATAATATTAAAATCGGGGTAGAAAAAATGACCGGGGTGATTATTGCCAAAAATGAAGAATTCAGCTTCAATAAATATTTGGGTCCGGTGGAAAAAGAGCAAGGCTTTCTCCCGGAACTGGTAATTAAAAAAGACGGCACCGTGCCGGAACTGGGCGGAGGACTTTGTCAGGTTTCCTCCACCACTTTTCGGGCCGCTATGAACACAGGACTCAAGATTACCCAAAGAAAAAACCACGCTTACGCAGTACAGTATTACTCGCCCCAGGGCACCGACGCCACGATTTACCCCGGCATCATTGACCTTAAATTTATCAACGACACCCCCGGAGCAATTCTAGTTTGGCCCTATATTAAAGACACAAATACGCTAATTTTTGAATTCTGGGGAACCAAAGACCAAAGGCAGGTTACCTTGCATAAACCCGAACAATTTGACAGACAACCTGACGGCTCCATGAAAGCTACCTGGACTAGAGATGTTTTTAATAACGGCACGACCACTACGGAAACCTTTAAATCCACTTACCTCTCTCCCGCCCTGTTCCATAAGCAGGAAATTTTTATAACGGCCTCTGCCACTCCTGCCGCTCTGCCGCCCCTGCGGTAAATTAATTTATCAAAATGATCCAATCAAACAAAAACGACGCCGACATTTTAGACCCCACTGTTAAAACAGAGGATGAAGTGGTTATTGAACAAAATTTGCGCCCGGCCGCTTTGGGAGAATATGTAGGCCAGGAAAATATAAAAGATAATTTAAAAATTTTAATCTCCGCAGCGCGACAGCGCAAAGAAATTCTGGAACACCTAATGTTTTATGGCCCACCGGGATTGGGTAAGACCACTTTAGCCTACATTGTGGCCAAAGAAATGGGAGCGAACATTAAAATTACTTCCGGCCCGGCCATTGAACGCGCAGGCGACCTGGCCGCCCTGCTTACCAATTTGGCGGAAGGCGATGTTCTGTTTATAGACGAAATCCACCGGCTTAACAAACTGGTTGAGGAAATCCTTTACCCGGCCATGGAAGAGCGGGTGTTGGATATTGTCCTGGGCAAAGGACCGGGCGCCAGGAGCCTACGCATGCCCTTGCCGGGCTTTACCCTAATAGGCGCCACTACCAGAATTGGTTTAATCTCGTCGCCTCTAAGAGACCGCTTCGGCGCCACCTACCGCCTGGATTATTACTCCCAAAAAGAAATTGAAAGCATTGTCCGGCGCTCCGCCCTGCTGCTCGGCACATCTGTTTCCGTAGATGCCTGCCAAGAATTAGCCAAACGCAGCCGCTTTACTCCCCGGATTGCCAACCGACTCTTAAAAAGAGTGCGGGATTTTGCGCAAGTCCATGGTCATGATAAAATAGAAATAGATGCGGCTCAAAACGCCTTAAAGCTAATGGAAGTAGACGACCTTGGCCTGGATAAAAATGACCGCAGGATTTTAGAAACCTTAATCCACAAATTCAAAGGCGGCCCGGTGGGTTTGAACACCCTCTCCGCGGCCACCAGCGAAGACGAAGAGACAATCAGCGACGTCTATGAGCCCTTTTTAATCCGCCTAGGCCTTTTGACCCGCACCCCCAAAGGCAGGCAGGCCACAGAACTTGCTTATAAACACTTAGGCATTCAGCCGCCGGACAGTGGCGGACAACAAAAAATGATATAATCATAAAAATTCAAAACTATCTTTGCCCGAAGGCTGTCTGAAATTTTTAGTTTTGATTTGAAATTTTGCGTTTTACCTTTTGAATTTTAACTTATCACGATGGACCTTTCTAACCTTCAAAGTCTCGCAATCACCGGAGCATATTATTTAATCACCGGCGTGCTGGTATTTTTTTCATTATTCGGAATTTATATACTTCTCCGTCACGGCAAATCCACCCTCCTAACTTTGTTTATAAGCTTGCTATACAGCTTGTTTTTTCTTATAATCCTTGCCCATTCTTACCAGGCATTAAAAAGCCTTTAACTTCTATGCACAAACTTTTTCCCAGCCAAATGGAGGATGAAGAAGTCTGTTTGGTGGTCCGCGAACATGTTGCCCATTTTTTTATAAAATTTTTGGTTTGGATATTTTTTGCCGTGTTTTTAGTATTGTTTAAAAGATACGGGCAAAACTACCTGCCCGGGCTTTTTGACGGACACACGGCTTTGGTGGTGAATTTATTTGTCCAGGTTTACACCCTGCTTTTAGTAACCAGCCTGTTTTTATTTTGGCTGATTTACTATCTGAATGTTCAAGTCATTACTGACAGAAGAATTGTGGACATTGTCCAGGAAGGGCTGTTTGCCCACACCATCTCCGAATTGCATATTGCCAAAATAGAGGACGTAACCAGCGAAACCGTAGGGATTTGGGGCACAATATTCGGCTACGGCAATGTCTACGTCCAAACCGCGGGGACTGTGGAAAGGTTTGAGTTTAATAATGTTCCCGATCCCGGCAAAATTGAAAAAATGCTTTTGGACTTATACGAAAAACTTCCCCAAGCTAATTTACCATAATTATTTACTAATTTTATGCGCACTGTTGCAATATCCGGAGGATTTGATCCTATTCACATTGGGCACATTAGACTCATACAAAACGCCAAGGCGCTGGGCGATTTTTTGGTTGTAATCGCCAACAACGACAACTGGCTAAAAAAGAAAAAAGGCTTTGCCTTTATGGCCGAAAACGAACGCAAGGCTGTTTTAGAAGCCATTCGCGACGTAGACAAAGTAATTATAACGTTGCATCCGGAAAACCCAAAAGACATGTCTGTCTGCGCCGAACTCAAAGCCTTAAAGCCGAATATTTTCGCCAATGGCGGGGACCGCAAAGCGGACAATATTCCAGAATACGAACTCTGCCAAAAATTGGGAATTGAAATGGTTTTCAATGTGGGCGGCGAAAAAGCTCAAAGTTCCAGCGAACTGGTCAAGCGAGTAAGAAATATGTAGCACATCGCCCAATAATAAAAAAGTTGCCCTGCGCATGCCGAAAAATCCATAAACTTAAAATCCGCTCCAATGTTTATTAGAGTGGATTTTTTAATTGAGTCTAAACTACTACCTGAATCGCAAAAACAAATTGGCCGCCAAGGAAGTTGTTAAGGGCGTAGAGGATTCTTTGGGCAAGGACTTTAATTTCATAGGCAATTTTTTTGTCTAAGCTGGCAACTACCAAAACCCCGTCCTTTAAGTTCAAAATTTTCGTTTGGCCGCCGGCGTCGGCTAAAAACCCACAGAGAATGCTTTCCCAGTTCTGGCTAACTTTATGCCTGTGGAGAGCCGGCTCCAGCTTGTAATTCTTTGCCTGACTGTAAAGCACCCGGTCAATTTTTGCAAAGCCTTTTTTTTGTGTCATAGAGTATTCGCTAATATACAAATTACTACAAATATACAAATCGCTCTTGGGGCACAATTACATACTAGAATTAATTCGTATATTTGCTGCTCCCATTTGTATATTCGCGATTAGTTTTAGTTTTTTACTTCATCGTCCACCGTCGCTGGGGTCAAAGTAATATGCTGGGCCGGCATCTCTAAGGGATAAGTTGTGGTAATAAACGTCTGGAATTTTCCCTGCAAATATTTTAGCAAGAAAGTTCTTCTTGTGTCGTCCAGTTCCGAAAGCACGTCGTCTAAAAGCAAGATTGGCTTTTCTTCATGATCGCTTAAAAATTCCAGTTCCAAAATTTTTAGCGCCAGCACCTGGCTTCTTAGCTCTCCGCGAGAAGAGAAAGGCGAAAGAAATAAGCCTTCGCTCTTTAGGGAAAAGTCATCTCTGTGCGGGCCCACCAAACTTGTGCCGAGCAGTAATTCTTTGTCAGCCAGCTTTGCCTGCTTTTCCAAAAATTTCTGAGCAATTGCTTCTTGAGTATCGCCCGGCAAAGACTCATAAACAATCTCCACAGGACGGTGGAACCCGGAAATTGTTGTGTAAATGTCGGCAATGCTGTTATTCAAAAAATTAACAAGCTTCTTTCGTTCCATAATAATAAAACTGCCTAAATTCGCCATTTGTTCGTTCCAAGGCGCCAAATCTTCCGCCTGGGCGCGCCCATTTTTCACGTCTTGCAAAAGCTTATTTTTCTGAAAAAGGATTTTTTTATAGCTCCCCAAGGCGTCAAGATATTCCAGATTTTTTTGCGACAAAACCATATTTAAATACTTTCTTCTAACTTCCGGGGCCTTATTGAACAGGTCCACGTCGGTTGGGTCAAAAATCACCACGCTCAAGAACCCTTGAACTTCCCGGCGCCTTTTTTTGACCCCGTCTACCAAAAAATTGGCTAAAATTTTCTCGCGCCTTTCCAAAAAGATCTCTAAGCTATGATCCTCCCCATGTTTTTCAAACACAACTTTTAATTCTAAGCTATTACTCTCTTTTAAAAAAATAAACTCAGTGTCGTCGCGAAAAGACTTAAACAAAGAGGCAAAATAGATTGACTCAAGCAAGTTGGTTTTTCCAACTGCGTTTGGTCCGGTTAAAACTACCGTGCTGTTATTAATACTAATATCAAGCTCCGGGTAATTGCGGAAGTTTTTTATTGTAATATTTTTTATTCTCATAAGTAGTCGCTAATATACAAATTACTATAAATATACAAATCGCTCTTGGGAGCGCAAGGATATACTAGGATTAATTCGTATACTTGCGCTTGATTTGTATATTCGCTATTAGTTTTAACTTTTAATCGGCATTACCAAATAAAGATAACTACTGCCTTTTTCCGGCATTACCAAACTTGGCGAGCTGTCGTCAATAATTTTTACTACCACGGAGGGGGTTTCTATATTATTTACAGCGTCCAAAACATAACGGTTATTTAAAATAATCTCTCCATCCCCCCCCTCTATCTTGGAAGGTATTACCACATCGCTCTTGCCTAACTCGGAGGATTCAGAGCTTAAAGTTAACAGCTGTTTTTCCGCCGAATAATTTAATTTTACGCTATTGGTTTGCTGATTAAATATACTTACGGCTTTAAGGGCGCCGGTTAATTCTTGCTTATCCGCCACAACAGTTATCTTAAAGACTGTTGGAATAATCTGTTTATAGTCCGGGTATTGGCCTTCAACCAACCGGCTAATAATTTTGGTATTTTCAAAACTTAAACTGGCTTGGGTGGGGCCAAAAATTATTTCCACCTTGCCTTTTTGCGGCCCAATAATCCTGGACAATTCATTAATGGTTTTTTGGGGGATTATTGACTCGCGCCTTGTTCCTGAATCTTTCTCTAAAACCACAATTTTTTCCGCTAAACGGTAGCGGTCGGTAGCGGCAATTCTTAAAGTATTCCCCTCCACCACCAAAAGCACCCCCATAATTTCAGGCTGGGTTTGATTAGAGGAAGCTGCAAAAACTGTTTGGTCTATTGACTTTTTAAGTTCTTGCGCATCCACGTGTAAAATTTCATTTTTTTCCATTTCCGGAATAAGAGGGAATTCTTCCGCCGGCAAGGTTTTTATCTCATTATGATAATGTTCTGTTTGGATTAAAAGTTTGTTTTCTTTACTTTCCAGGGTTATGTTTTGATTTGGTAAATTATTTACTAATTCAATAATGGTTTTTGCAAAAACCGTGGTTTGCCCTTCTTCCTCAACCTTACATCTCACTTCTGTTGTAATGGCAACCTCTAGGTTGGTGGATGAAATTTTTAAAACCCCGTTTTCTGTTTTTATTAAAATATTATTTAGAATCGGCAGGGTGTTGTTGGTGGAAATAATTCTTCCTACCGCAAACAAACCGTTCCTTAAATTTTCTTGGGTGCAGATTATTTTCATATTAATTAATAGAGAATAATAATTAGTTTTAATAATAAGGTTTGTGGATTTGTGAAAAAGTTATTTTAAATTAGTTTTTAGTGGAAGATTTATGATAATTATTTTTTTAACTTGTGGAAACAAAGAGGTGGGTTTGGGGATAAACAAAAAACTCATTAGGAATAGAAATTAAGTATAAAGTTTATCCATAATTAATCCCACTTCTTGTTTAAAAACAGAATTCTCGTTTATTAATGAGTTTATTTTTTCTACTGCGTGCATAACAGTAGTATGGTCTCTGCCGCCAAAGAATTCCCCAATAGAAGGAAAGGAGCTATCTAGTTCTTTTCTAACTAAATACATAGCTATTTGGCGGGGTTTTACAAATTCCCTTTTTCTGGATTGTTTAATAAGGTCTTCCATTGTAATGTTGTAAAATTCGGCGACCGAAGAAGAAATTTTTTTTGCTGAGGTAGTTCTTTTTTTTGAGCTGATTATGCTGGCTAAGATGTTTTTTGCCTGGTCCAGAAAGAGCGCCCGGTTTTCCATCTGTTGGAAAACCGCTAAGCGGTTCAAAGCCCCTTCTAGTTCACGTACGTTGTTTTGGATGCTTTCAGCAATATAAAAGAGAATATCTTCTGTTATAACAACCCCGCGTTTTTCCATTTTTGCCCGCAGGATTGCCATTCTGGTTTCAAGGTCCGGGGCCTGAATATCAGCCACCATCCCGCCTTCGAAGCGGGAAATTAGCCGCTGTTCTATTGCCGGGATTTCTTTCGGTTGGCGGTCTGAGGTAATGACTATTTGCCTGCCTTTGTCACGCAGTTCGTTAAAAGTGTGGAAAAATTCCTCCTGCGTCTGTTCCTTGCCGGCCAAAAATTGGATATCGTCGATTAACAAAGCTCCCGCATCGCGGTAAAGCTTTTTAAATTCATCCATCCTTTTTTGGCTGATGGCATTAATGTAGTCGTTGGTAAATTTTTCACTGGTGGCGTATAGGACTTTGTGTTTGGGGTCAATTTTGGAAAGTTCGTGGCCCACGGCCTGCATTAGGTGGGTTTTTCCTAAGCCCACTCCGCCGTAAATGAATAGCGGGTTATATTGGGTGCCTGGGGTTTTTACCACTGCCAGACAGGCGGCATGGGCCAGCTCATTATTCTTGCCAATCACCAGGGTTTCAAGTGTGTATTTAGGGTTGAGCCCGGCATAGCTGTTATTGTGGGGCTCTTTTGGGCTGCTTGTGTGGCTTTCATGTTTGCTTAGAGGTTTTTGTTCCCCGGAAGATCCTGCTGTTATGTTACCAAGCTGGTATTTTATTTCTTTTATTTCCGGCGCCAGCCTTTTAAAAGCCTTTAGCATTTCCTGGTGGTATTTTGCCGCTATCCAGTCGCGGTTGAAGGCGCTGGGAACGCCAACAATAATATGGTCTTCTTTTCTTTCTACAATGGAGGTGTTTTTAAACCAAGTGTTAAAATTAGCCTTGCTCAAAGAGACTTCAAGATTGCCTAAAATTGCCTGCCAGAGTTGTTGGTTGTTCATAGTTCACGGATACCTGCCTGCCGGTAGGCAGGCACAGATTAAGACAGATAACACTGATGGCTGCAAAAATCTTAGGTTAGGAACCTGTCTATCTGTTGCCATTTGTGTGTATCTGTGGAAGTATTTTAACAGGGAGTTGTGAACATGTAAACATAAAAAAACCCTAACAAATAAAAGGGTAAAAATAGTTTTGTTGATTGCTTGGGGAGATCTTGGGGTTAACTTTTTCAAAGGCCGGGTCAAGTTGACCGCTTGCGTTTTTTTCCTTATAATTAGCGAGAAGTATTAAATTTTAAATGAACTGATTTTATGAAAAGAACCTATCAGCCGAAAACTCTGCGAAGAAAAAGGCGTCATGGTTTCCTCAAGCGCATGCAAACTAAAACAGGCAGGAATGTCATTGCCAGAAGAAGGGCCAAAGGGCGAAAGAAACTAAGCGTATAATTTTTATCAATCAATGCTTAAGAAAATCCACCGTCTTGCGAAAACCAAAGACGTTCAAACTACATTTGCGCGGGGACGGAGTTTTTTTAACCCGTTTTTTACGGTCAAATATCTAAACAGGGCCGGCCAAATGAGCCGCTTTACCGTTGTGGTTTCGGCTAAGACCGCAAAAAAAGCCGTAGCCCGCAACAGGATCAAGCGCATTTTAAGAGAATTCATCAGGTTAAGATTAAAACACTTCAGGCCCGGCGACTACGCGATTACTGTTAAGCCGAAAGTATTTAAAGAACAAGAGAGCGCGGCATTAAAAGAATTTGAAAAGCTCTTAATTATGGGAAGGCTAATTAATTATGAAAAATAACCCGCTTAAAACTATCGCAGTCTGCCTGATTAATTTTTATCAGGCTACTATATCTCCCGACCATAGTTGGCTAAGAGCCAGGTTTCCTTACGGTTATTGTCGCCACTACCCTACTTGCAGCCAGTATGCCAAAGAAGCCATTGGAAGTTTTGGGTTAATCAAGGGTGGTTTTTTAACTATCAAACGTCTTATAAAATGCAATCCTTGGGTTCAGCCAAAAATTGACCCAATGCCCAAAATCACAAATCACAAGCACCAAATAACAAACAAATTACAATATCAAAATTCTAATGGTGCGATTGTTTGAGATTTCGAATTTGAGATTTATTTGGAATTTGTTATTTGGGTTTTGAAATTTAATATCTCTATGCTTCACTACATCACAATTGCCTACAACAGCATCATATATTTTCCGCTTTTGAATTTGCTGGTTTTTTTATACAATTACATTCCGGACGTGGGAGTGGTGATTGTGCTTTTAACCTTGATTATTCGCCTGCTTTTGGCCCCAAGCTTTCATAAGTCTTTAAAGAGCCAGCACGCGATGAATGTTTTGCAGCCTAAACTGACGGAACTCCGGGAAAGACATAAAGACAATAAAGAAGCCCAGGCTAAAGCCATGATGGAGCTTTACAAGGAGCACAAAATAAATCCGCTTTCTTCCTGTTTGCCGCTTTTAATCCAGCTGCCAATTTTAATTGCCCTGTATCAGGTTTTTAGAAATGGTTTGGGAAATAAATTAACAGGGCTTTATTCTTTTGTTGCCCACCCCGCGCACATTAATCCATTTTTTCTGCATTTTTTAGACCTTTCCAAGCCGAGCATTGTTTTGGGAGTTTTGGCTGGCCTAGCCCAGTTTTGGCAGTCTAAGTTGATGATGCCCAAAACTGCCGGCCAGCAGCAGGACACCACCCAAAAAATAATGAGTATGCAAACAACCTATGTTTTGCCCGTTATTAGCGTGATTATTGCCATAAAATTGCCTGCCGGTTTGCCGCTTTACTGGGTAGTTACTACCCTCTTTGCCGTAGGCCAGCAATACTATATAATGAGAAAACATCCGGAGTTGGCAGCTAAAAAAGTTTAACTTTTTGCTGTTGGCGGAGATAATTTTATTCGCCGCCTTAAGCTAACAGTTAACCGCACGCGCATGACAGATTACGATAAAATTGAAATTGCTAAAAATGTAATAGTTGAGCTTTTGGAAAAATCCGGCCTAAGGGCCCATGTGGAATTTGAAGAAAGCATCACCAAGGGGCTAATTTTTAATATTACGAGTCCTGACTCCTATTTGTTGATTGGCAAGCAAGGAACCACTCTCCACGCTTTGCAAATACTGGCCCACGCTTTGGTTTTTAAGAAGCTCAAGTCGCAGGAACCTTTCTGGTTTACTTTGGATGTAGACGACTACAAGCGGAAAAGGGAATGGTTTTTAAAAGAGACTGCAAAAGCAGCGGCGGAAAAAGCCAAAATGACCGGCCGCGCCCAGGCCCTTGAGCCCATGCCGAATTACGAGCGCCGTTTAGTGCATTCTTATTTGCAAGAACACTCCCCCGAAGTAGAAAGTTCCAGTATGGGCGACGAACCTTTTCGCCAAGTGGTAATTAGAGCAAAAAAATAAAACCCTTCCTAATGAAGGGTTTTATTTTTTAACCAAGAGCCACGGTGTCGGAAATAAATTTTTGTTCGGGAAACTCCTTGCGTAAGAGTTCTATGTCGTCATCTTCTATTGACCAGCCTATGGCCCCTAAATTGTCTTTTAGGTGTTCAATATTGCTGCTTTTTGCAATAGTAATAACATTTTTTTGTGAAATGAGCCAGTTAATGGAAATTTGTGCCGGTGTTTTTTTGTATTTTTGACACATTGCATCAAGTATTGGTATGCCTTTTGTTGTTATATCGGTTCCGGATTTTGTTAAAGCACCCTTATTGACAGGTCGCCAGGCAATTAAAAATATGTCATTCTTTTGGCAATAATCCAAAAGCCCGTCTTGTTCCGGTTCCCTGAACTGCAAGTTGTAATGGACCTGGTTGGCGACAATCGGATGCTTGGACAGGCCGCATAAAATTTTAGTGTGCTCGGCGTTGGTATTACTAAGGCCAATATGTTTAACCAAACCTTCGTCAACTAGCTCATTCATGGCAGTTATTGATTCTTTGAATTTTTTTTCTCCAGGGCAGCGGTGCATCAGGTACAAGTCCAGATAGTCAGTGCCGAGCCTTTTTAAACTATTTTTTAGGGCAAGCTTTATTTTTTTATTACTGAAGTGGGCTTTTTTAACTTTTGATACCAAAAATAATTTGTTGCGGCCGCTATTTTTAATAGCCTCTCCAACTAATTTTTCTGTATGGCCTCCGGCGTAGCTTTCAGCAGTATCAATATGGGTCACGCCTAAATCGATTGCTGTTTTTATCGCCGTTATATCCTTTTTGTCGTCGTTAAATGGATTATGGATATTCCACTCGCCGCCGCCCATTAGCCAGGTCCCAATGCCAAATACCGGCATTTCAAAACCATTTTTTAATTTTTTGCTTGGAATATCCATGAGTTTAAATTCCTAAAGCCAGCACTATCCAAAATACGATTGCTAGGTCATTTTTGAAATAGGGGTTGTCTATTTGGCCTTGCAGCATCAGCGTAATCAAAAACAAACCCACGCCCAAAGCAAACAAGTCGCGGCGATTTTTTAGTCCGCGATAAATGTAGAGGCCAATTAGTCCCATAAGACTTATTAGTCCTATTGAGCCTGTTTCCACCCAAAGGTCCAAAAAAATGTTATGCGGAAAGTTGTGAGTTTCGGTGAGGCCTTGGTCTTTATTCAGCCTGTCCCAATTTTGAGAAAAACCGGTAAGGCCCAGGCCAAAGATTGGCGACTCTTTTATTGCTGTAATGCCGGTGTGCCACAGCGAGAGTCTGGAGACGGCTGATTTTTCGCCATAAAGAGGAAGAATAACGCGGTAGCGGAGGACGGGAATGCTAACAACAAGAAGAACTATAATAATAACGGCTGCAAAAATCATCTTGCGGATTTTTTTATCTGCCGCAACTATCAAATGGACTAAAACAGCGGCCGCAAGGCCTAGCCAGCCGGCGCGGGACATTGAGAGTAAGAGGCCCAGGGCGCCAATAATCCAAGCCCAGAGCTTAGAATCCCCTATCCCTGCCTTGCCGGTAGGCAGGCTTAATCCTTTATCCTTTATCTCTGATGCTAGGTCAGGAATTAACAAAGCAAGAAGCGGGGCGGAGAAAAGGGCGTAAAAGTTGGGGTGGATAAAAAAACTTAGTGCTCTTTTGGGCTCATTGGCGTTACCCCAGTAGGCGTTTGGAAGACCGATTAAAGTGAAGTATTGGATGATGGCGTAAAGACCCATTAGTCCAAGTAGCAAGTAGCAAGTATTAAGCAGTAGGGGCTTGGCTTTGGGGTTTTTGTGGAAGATGAAGCCGGCGATAAAGAAAAGGCTGATTGGCTGGAGGAATAATACTAGGAATTGCCCGAGTTTTTTTTGGTCCAAGCCTTTAATAAAAAGCGACACAATGCTGCTTAAAAAAAATAACCCGGTCAATATTAGGACTTTTTTGTCTAAATTTTTCACAAATGTGAAAAAATCAGGAAGCTGTTTTTTGGAAAAAAGGTAGAGTAAAAAAAACAGCCCGAAGCTGAAAACCCAGAGCATTAAAAAATTAGCAGGCAACCCGAAAATATCCAGTTTAATGGCATAGGTTGGGGCAAACAGTAGGGTTAGGGCTATAAGATAAATCATTTACGGAATTGTTATTGTAATTTTTTCCGTTTGTTCCCCGCTGCTGCTTTGGGCAAACAAATTATAGGTGCCTGGCCCAGGTGATATTTCCCATTTAAAGGAATAGCGGAATTTGCCGTAGGCACCGGAAGGTTCAGGCGCTTTGCCGATAAGATTTGTCTGGCCGTTTTTATTTTGGCGGTAAAAACTGACTTCAGGATATAATTTGCTGCTTTCCGCGGTAAGGGTTAAGGGCAGGACGATTAGGCTGTTGGTTCCGGGTTCAATTAAGGTAAGAGGTTCTTCCACGCCGAGGTTAATGCTAATGCTGGTGTCAGAAGTGTTTCCTCGCCCGTCGGTCGCCTTAACTGCAATGGTATGGCGCCCGTCGCCATAGGCTCCATTTACAGTAAATTCAAACGGCAGGCCGGTTTTGCTGGCCAGAAATTTTCCGTCCAGGTATAAATCAACCCTGGAAACTTGATTGGGGGAAATGGCGGAAACTGTTACCGGAAAAGGCGTGGAATTTACAGTCTCTCCGTCCCCCGGCCGTAAAATGGCAAGAGTCGGGCCTTCCCCGGTGCTAGGAACATAGGTGGAACTGCCGGGAGGATACTGGTAGCCCTTACTAAGGGCCCAAGCCACCACCGGATTTTCCCAGTTGGGATTTTGGGGCTTCTCGCTGTGAAGCACGGTAAAAGTTTTATAAGAGACGTGCTCGGGCGGAGTTAAATTATTGGCCGGCTCCCCTGTTAAAATATCTATGGTCACGTTTTGGTGAACGTTGTCGTATTCGGTTGGCGCACTGAACGATGCAAAAGTTTCTTCTTTCGTGGAAGGCGTAAATTGGGTTGGGAGTTTGCCGCTCAAAGCGTCTACGGTCACTTTAGTAATGCCCGGAGGAACAGCGAAGTCTTCCGCCGGAGTGCCTTTTAAGGCTTCTAGCATAAAGGCATGCCAAATTGGCGCGGCCACAAAAACTCCGTCGGCTTTGGCTTTTAAAAAAGTGCCGTCGTTATTGCCCGCCCAAACGCCGGCGGCCAAGGACGGAGTAAAACCTAAAGTCCAGCCGTCGTGCCATTTTTGAGTGGTGCCGGTTTTGGCCGCCACAACGCGATCCGGCAAAATTAGCGGAGAGTTGGCGCCAAAAATGAAGCTCCGCGCGTTGTTGTCCGTCATAATGCTTATAGACTCGTAAACCGCCTCCGGGTCCAGGACCGGCTTTGGGTTCGGCTGGTATTGCTCCAGCACCGAACCGTTTTTGTCCAAAATTTTTAAGATGGCGGTTTTCTCGTTCCTGATTCCGCCGTTGGCCAGCACGGAATAGGCGGCCACGTGGTCAATAAGTTTAACCTCGCAGCCGCCAAGCACCAAAGACAGTCCGCAATTATTCAGCGGGCTGGTGATGCCTAAATTTCTGGCCGTCTGCACCGCGTTTTCCACTCCCACAAGAGCTAAAGTTTTTACGGCCGGAATGTTCAAGCTGCCGGCAAAAGCCTGGCGGATAGAAACCGGCCCTCGCTCATTTCCATCGTAGTCCCCTGGCACATAGTCTTTGTCGCCGAATTTGCCGAAATTCGTGACCACGTCCATGAGTAAAGTGGCGGGCGTATATTTAAAATCTTTACCGAAAGCCGTAGTGTAGACGTAAGGCTTAAAGCTGCTACCGGGTTGCCTTTCGGACAGCGCGACATTGACGTTGGGTTCAAAGACGCAATTTTTTCCCGGGCTGCAGCCTTTGGGCTCGCTTTCGGCAAAATAGTCTTTGCTGCCGACCATGGCTAAAATTTGTCCGGTTTTGGGGTCTATGGCCACCAGCCCCGCGTTGCCGGCGTTGTATTTTTTAGCATTGGTTTCCGCGCCGTCTTTAACGGCCTTCTCCGCAATAGCCTGGAGGCGCGGGTCAAGCGTTGTGTAAACTTTTAGGCCGCCTTCCTGCAAAGATTTTTCTCCGTATTTGCCGGCCAAATAGTCCTGCACCATCAGCACAAAATGCGGGGCCACAAGGGCGGTGTTGGTTTTTACAAAATTAACTTTTTCCTGTTTGGCTAGCTGCTCTTGTTCCTTGTTGATGTAGCCTTGCTGGACCATTAGGCTTAAAATTAAATTTTTTCGGGTCTCCAGCGACTTCCTATTTGGCCCTTGCGGGTTGTAAAAAGAAGGAGCCTGGGGCAGGGCTGCCAAATAAGCGCCTTCCGCCAGGCTAAGGTCTTTGGCTGCTTTTCCAAAATAACTCTGCGCCGCGGCTTCAACGCCGTAAGCGTTTCTGCCGTAGGGAATCTCGTTTAAATATAATTGTAGAATTTGATCTTTGGAAAAGCGGGCTTCAATTGCCATGCTTAAAATTATTTCCCGGATTTTGCGGTCAAAGCTTTTTGTGTTGGAGAGGATAGCGTTTTTAACGAACTGCTGGGTAATAGTGCTCCCCCCTTGAGCCCGGCGCCCGGAAAGAATGTCAGTAATGATTGAGCGGGCAATTCCGGTAAGGGAAATGCCGCCGTGCGTGTAGAAGTCTTTGTCTTCAACGGCAATAGTGGCCTGTTTGACCTCTTTGGGCACATCGCCCAACTGCACCAGCGTGCGTTTGACTTCGCCGTGGATTTCGTAAAGCAGGCCGCCGTTTCTGTCATAAATTTTGGTGGATTCGGAAACATTGCGGTCCAGCAGCTTGTTCGGGTCCGGCAAATTTTGGGTGTAATATAAAAATGCCAGCGCCGCCAGAACCACAAGCAAAGCGGTGAGCCTGACAGCCCAGGTGAGGATTTTTTTGCTGCGATGTTTTCCGGAAGAAATTTTTGTTTTCTTGGCCGGTTTGTTTTTTATGTGGAGATTATAGTTGTGGATTTTCATCATAATGATTATACCTGGTTTGACTCTTGAAATAAACCCCCCTTTTTCTTTGAGTGAAATTGATGTTATAATTCAGGCAATTAGAATATCAACATCATGAACAATCAAATCAGTGAGCTATTAACCCGCGGCGTGGAAGAGGTTATAGATAAAGAGCACTTGGAAGCCAGGTTAAGAGGCAAGGACAAATTAAGAATTAAGCTGGGTATTGACCCGACCAGCCCGAATATTCACATTGGCCGGGCTGTCTTGCTGTTAAAGTTGCGCGCTTTTCAGGATGCCGGACATACAGCGATATTTATAGTGGGTGATTCCACGGGTTTGGTTGGGGATACCTCCGATAAAGAATCTGAAAGGCCAATGCTCACTGAAAAAATAATCCAGACAAACATGAAGACGTATTTTGAGCAGGCGTACAAAATTTTAGACAAGAAAAAAATCGAAGTTTATCATAATTCTGAGTGGTTGAATAAGCTAGGTTTTTTTGAGCTTGCAAAAATGGCAAATCTTTTTGGCCTTCATGAAATGGAAACCCGAGAAGTCATAGCTAGGCGTTTAAAGGCAGGGAAAATTGTATCAATACACGAAGCAATGTATCCGTTGTTGCAGGGCTATGATTCAGTCGCGGTTAAGGCGGATTTAGAATTAGGCGGAACTGACCAGCGGTTTAATCTTTTAGCTGGCCGGCGGATCCAAAAGTTTTACGGCCAGGAGCCTCAGGATATTTTAATGATGCCTTTGATGGAAGGCACGGACGGCCGCAAAATGTCTTCTTCCTGGGGCAATGTAATTAATATTACGGACGAACCCGAAGAAATGTTCGGCAAGGTGATGTCCGTAGACGATAGCCTGATAAAAAAATATTTTATTCTTGCCACCCGCCTGCCTTTGGCGGAGGTTGATGATGTAATAAGCTCCAATAAAAATCCCAAAGACCAAAAAGTAGTCTTGGCTTTGGCTATTACGGCTTTGTATCACGGCAATAAGCTGGCTGAAGAGGCTAAAGCGGGATTTACCGCCCAGTTCAGCAAAAAGGAATTGCCGAAAAATATTCCCGTCGTTGAATTGAATATCCAAACAGGCAAACTCGCCCAAATTCTTAAATTAAGCGGAGCAATAGAAAGTATTACTATGGGTCGGATTTTAATTGAGCAGGGAGGAATTGATGTTGACGGCCAAACAGTAAAAGAAAATATTGACATCGAGCTCGGCCCGGAGCCAAAATTATTTAAAGTCGGTAAAAGGAAGTTTGTTAGGATAAAGAGAAAATAATATCCACAGATTGAAAACAGATGTCACTGATAAAACCAAAAATTCCCAGCTTTTGCTGGGAATTTTTATCTGTGTAATCTGTGCTAATCAGTGTATCTGCGGACTACATTGTTGAAGCTTCGTCGCCTTCTTTTTTCGGTTCGTCGCTAACCGGCATTGCCGGAGCGACGGTGTCTTCTCCGGCCATGCCGGCGTCACCAGCAGTCGGTTGTGTGCCTTCGTCAAATAACATTGTTTGTCTCCTTAGCTTTCGTTTTAGCGAAAGCAGATTATTTTTGATGCCAACTTAAGGTTGATTATATCAAAGATTCCTGTATTTGCCAAAGTGGTAGCCGGCGCAAAGAGCAATTGCCAGCGCGTCTGCCGCGTCGTCGGGTTTGGGCGGAGATTTTAAATTGAAAGTTTTTTGCACTACATACTGCACCTGTTTTTTTTCCGCTTTTCCGTAACCGCAAATAAAACTCTTGACCTGAAGCGGCGTGTATTCAAAAATGGGCAGTTTATGTTTCTGGCAAATAAGTAAGACCACTCCCCTGGCCTGGGACACAGTCATTACAGTTTTTTGGTTGGTGGTAAAAAAAAGTTTTTCCACGCCAGCGGCTTCGGGCTTATATTTTTTTATAAGTTTTTCCAAGTCTTTAGCTAAAATGGATAAACGTTCGGCATCGGTCAAATTTTTTTTAGTGGAAATAACGCCAAAGTCTAAAATCCGGAAGTCGTTTTTCCGTTTTTCAGAAGTTATGATTCCATAGCCGGTGGTAGCAGTGCCGGGATCAATCCCTAGAATTATCATAAATAAAAATATTACCTAGGATCACCATCAAATAATACTTTCTTTAGATCGTAACCATATTTTTTTAGTAAGGGAGTCATGTGCTTTTCCACAGTTGCAGATTGGTCTGAGTCGTTGGTTTGTCGGTAAGCAATAAGCAAATATTGATTTCCAGTAGAAACTATTGAAATGCCAGCTGGTTTTAGTTCCTCGAATATAAGTTTTGAGTGTTCCGGCTCGACTCCGTAATAATCGCTCTTGATTTCAAGGTGATACCACTTGGAAATATAGCGGTCGCGATTTGCGAATATTTTGTTTATGATATTTTTAAACATTGGTTTATAGGTTAGCAGACGTGTGGACTGCAATAACGTCCTCGTCATCCTCGAGTTCCGCGAACAGCGAACCTACCTTAGGCTTTTGCTGTTCCGTTAAGTCGATTCCTTGCGAGGATTCTTTTATTATTTCTGCCTCTGCTATTTTAGCCCCGGCTTTTATTAATACTTCTTTAATTTTATCTAAATCGGAAGCCGAAGTATAAATTTCCAAACCTTCATCGGACTCGCGCACATCGTCGGCTCTAGCGTCGATTGCCGCCATCTCGATTGCCGATAAGTTATTGTCGCGCTCAACCAAAATTTGTCCCTTAGTAACAAACTGCCAGGCTACGGAATTTTGTCCGCCAAGACGGCCGCCGTGCTTGGTAAAAATATGGCGGATGTTCTGGAATGTGCGGTTGGTATTGTCCGAAGCGCATTCCACTAAAAATGAGGTGCCAAACGGGCCGTATCCTTCGTATATAATTTCTTTCACAGTGCCCGCGTCGGCGCCAAGAGCGTTTTTTATGGCGCGGTCAATGTTGTCATTGGGCATTCCTTGCGCTTTGGCGGATTCAACCACGCTTTTAAGCTTAAAGTTGGCGTTCGGATCCCCTCCCCCGCCCTCTTTTACCGCAATGGAAATTTTTTTGGAATACTTTGAAAACAACAGGCCCTTTTTTTGGTCCAGCACCCCTTTGGTCCTCTTTATTTGAGACCATTTGCTGTGTCCGCTCATAAAATTATTTGAATGATATTAAAACGGTTATTTCGCCTTTAATGGAGGCTTTTTGTTTGAGTTGATGGATTACATCCATTGGCGTGCCGCGCAAAAATTCTTCGTGGATTTTGGTGAGTTCCCGCGCTATCACAACTTGCGAAGTCGGGAAAGCGTTGGCAGCAAAGCTAAGGGTTTTTATTATGCGCTCAGGGGATTCGTAAAAAATTGCCGTGGCTTCGGCATTGGCCGCGCTTTGCAAGGCTTCTACGGTTTTTGCCGCGGTCTTTTGAAGGAAGCCTAAAAATAAAAATTTGTCTGTGGGCAGGCCGCTTGCGGAAAGCGCGGCAACTCCAGCGTTCGCTCCGGGAATGGGAATGACTTGGATATTTTCTTTGACGCATTCCCTTACTAACCTAAACCCCGGGTCACTAATTCCCGGCGTGCCTGCGTCGGTAATTAAACAGCCGTCCTCTTTAGCTAACCGCCGTGTTAAATCCTTCACGACTTGGTGTTCGTTGAATTCCGCGAATTGCACAACTTCTTTGGGCCAAGCATTAATATGCTCAAGCAGTCTTTTGGAGTAGAGCGGATTTTCGGCCATAACAAAGCCGCAGGCTTTAAGCGTTTCAATTGCCCGAAGCGTTATGTCTTTTAAATTCCCGATTGGTGTTGCGATTACGTATAACATAGATTAACTATAACAATTATTATAACTATAACTCTCAGATTCAGAAGTTATTGTTATGATTATAGTTATTGTTTATTTTTACCAATTCCTGTCTTGCTCTTCCAAACTAAAAGCTTCTTCAAGCAAATCATACTCAGCTTTGAGGCGCTCGCGGTATTCTTCCAGCTGTTCTTTTTCTTCTCCTTGGCTTTCAAACCATTTGTCGTAAGTTTTGTCCAGCTCTTTGTCTATGGCAATGCATCTTTGGAAAGCCTCGTCCTGGTTTTGCGGACCCAGCTTTAGCCAGTCCTGGTACGAAAGCCCCAGGGCTTTTTGGTATTTGTCGTCGAAGAGTTCTTGGAGTTTTTTTTGGTCCATAATTGTAAGATACCGATATGCGGATTAATGCTGATAATACGAATATCTAACATTGGAGCGCATCCGTATTTTAACAGAGCTTACGCATTGAGCCAATAGGGGTGCCCCATTTTTCTGCTTGGCAGAAATGGGGTGAGAGGTTCGAGGCATTTTCCTGCGCCTGCCTGACGGCAGACAGGGATGTTGCGAGGCGTAAGTTCTGGGACAAAAGAAAAACCCTTGCCTCGTTCGCTACTGTGCCTTCCGGCAACTTGTAGCGGAGCAAGAGTTTTGTCTTGGAAAAGTTATAAGAAGAATTTTTGTAGCCTAAAGAATGACCTTTAAGCCATTTACCTTAAAAATAAAGGTAATGGAAGCACTTTTAGTGCTTTATGTTGGTTATTCGATTGGTTTTTATTTTTGTTTCTTCTTAGCAAGAAGAACTCACTTTTCTATAGGTATTATAGCAGATTTTGGGTAAGTTGTAAAGGGTAAATTTTTGTTTTTTTATCCTCCTCTGCCGCAACCAAAAGCTGTAATAAACTGTAAGAGTGAGAATAATGACACAAAAATGCGGCCGCATTTTTGTGTCATTATTGTTATTTTGTATTTGTGGTTGGTTTGTATGGCTGTCAACGGACTTTCATGGCGTCGGGAGCAGGGTCGGCGGAAGCTGCTTCGGCAGGTGTTGGATCTGCTGGGGCAGGTGTAACATTTTGGGATGACGGAGCTGGGGCGGGTTGCGCGGCGGCCGGAGTCGGAGGAGTCGCATCTTGAGATGAAGGAACCGGACCTACCGTTCGGTTAGGAACCGGAGTGCCTTGAGCCGGAGAAGCTTGCCCCGTAGCATCCGCGGGAGCGGATTGGTTCGGGGTTTGTGCGGGTGTAGATGAAGCTGAATCATCAATATTAGATGATGGAGTAGATGTTCCGGCTACTTGTCCCGCAGATGTATTTGTAGTTAGCTCCGACGTATGTCTGAGCTGTTGACTTGATACATTATGGTTCAAAGACAGATGCTGGGTTTTTATGACACTCTGTGACAGTTGGAATTCGTTGCCCAAAGTTTGGTAGTCTAAAGTATTAGTGGCTACTCCTGCGCCAACTAAAATGCCGGAGGTGGCGCCCACAAAAGCCAGGCTTACCACAGCCGCGCCAACCCACTTGGGGAGATATGCGTATAAAGATTGCGACAAAGGAGTATGGAAATATTTAGGTATGTAGGTTTGCAGATGCGGCAGCAAGTAAGCGTGGACCGGCGCAACGGTGCGTGTATATAAAAATTTTGTATGTCCAGGTAATTCTTTTTTCCAGATTTTGACTTCATTTACAAAAGGCATTTCCCGTTTTTCCACCAGGGAGCCTATGAAAGGCAGATAGTGGGTTTTGTAGGCTTGGCTGGTTGCTTTTTGGGATTTTCCAAAAGCCAGCCCCAATTCTTTTTTGAGGAGTTTTAAGTTGGTTTTAGCGAGCCTGTAATTTGTTTTTAGATTTTTAACCGCTGGAAGATATAAATTTTTGTGCGCTTGCCGGGGCAAATTTTTGACGAGCTTTAAATTAGATTGTACTTTGCGCTCCAGCCGGTGCCGGGGAGATATAATTTTTTTCTGTAAAAGCCTTTTGGCCTTCGTTTCAGTTCTTTTAAACTTTTTATGAATTTTGGCCTGGGTTTTTTCCGCCCATTGTTTTAGAAGCGGCGTTGGCGGGGCTTTAGGTATGGCCGCAAACAAAGCTTGCGAACGGGAGAGGTAATTGAAAAATTCTTCCTGTCCGGGAATGGCAGGCAGTTTTTTCGTGCTTAGCTTTTTCAAAGCGGGTTTGGAAGAGTTTTGGCTAAAAGCCGTTTGCCAATTTTTCTTGGCAGCCCTAAAAGATTTTTTGGCTGACTTCAAAGCAGGCTTAATCCGGGTTCTGTAGGTTTTTTTCAGTTGTTTTTGTAAGAAGGACTTCATGCAATCCTCCTTCCCTTGCTTAGTCCCTTGTCTTTGTTGGTCCGATTGTAAACACAGGCACGAGGAGCAACTACTCTTGGGTAGCCCCCGGCTTGCATTCTTTGGAAAGAAACAATCATCTTTTCGTGTTTTTTAACCTGCCTGCTTGTGTATTCTTCAACCGCTTGGGCGGTAGTAAGCCAGTCGCGCGAGATCTTTACAGCTTTAAGCCTCCCCTTCCTTGCCAGCAAACTCAAATACTCCGCGGAATACGGGGTGTATTTCGCGGCCGCGCTAATCGGCAAAAGCTTGCCGGAAGCTACTAGTAGCTGCTGGTCTATGGGAGACATATTGATTTTGGTTTTTGTTTTCCGCCAGACGCGAACCGATTTTGGACCGGCGCATGGGGTATAAACACAAACTTCGCAGATAAAAATCTGTGTAATCCCTGCCGGCAGGCAGGCGTGTATCTGTGGATGTTTTTTTGTTTCACAGTCTCATTCCCTTTGTTTTGAAGGGGATAGACACTTAGCCTATACTTGGTTCCCAGCCGATTTTGGGCTGTCTAGCCAATTGATTATGGGCTATCCGATACTTTTCTATACCAAGTATAGCAGATTTTAGGGCTCTTGTAAAGAGCTTGGGTCAAAGATATTAAGTAAAATTTTTTAATTAACTAAAATTTAGGTTTTGAAAAACAAAGGTCATCTTCGCGCTGCGCGAAGATGACCTTTGTCCTATGTAGTTAGCCGATTCATCGGCTGTTCCTTAAACTTTTTTGTACCTTAAAAGCAAACTGCCGCTTCGGTTCAATTTTTTTATAGAAACCAGGCGGAAAGTTTTATCTAAAAATGTTTTTGAGGCAAATAACGGAAGTCCCTGTCCAAAAATTATGGGTTCAATGGTTAAATAGAGTTCGTCGAGCATATCGTGCTCCAAACAGTAGGTGTAAGTTTGCGCCCCGCCGAGGATGGCGATGCGACGATGTTTATTAGCTGTTATCAATTCGCGTAAATCGGTCAGGCGTGGATTAACAAAGATCAATGTTTCCGATTTTACCACAGGCTCGCTGACTTTGCTAGTCAAAACAATGCAATTTCTTTTACTCAAAGGCCCAATGGCTGTTTTGTAAGTGTTGTTGCCCACAATTATGCAGCCGCACTTGTTAAGTAGCGCGCGCATAAATTTTTTGTCCTCCGGACTCGTCCAATCGGAAAAATGTTTTGGCCCTTTGGCAATCTTGCCGTCAAGGGTTATGGCGGCTATGGCTAAGAATTTGACTTTCATAAAAGATGTGTTATAATTCAGTATCTAATTTTTAACATTCTAGGAATTTAACTATGAATGACATTATGCCAGCGAAAGCTTCAGACAAGTTTTTGGGGCGAGAGCCAAAGTATTATGATTTATTTACCGGTTTGTTTGTGGCGATTTTACTTATTTCAGAGGTGACTTCTACCAAATTGGTGCGGGTGGGGTTTGTACAGACAGCCGGCGCATTTATTTTATTCCCTATATCTTATATTTTTAGCGATATCTTAACTGAGGTTTACGGCTATGCCAGAGCCAGGAGGGTTTTATGGATTGGTTTTGGCACGGTGGTTTTGCAGGCTTTGGTGCTTATGGCCGTCCAGCATATGCCGCCCTCGCCTACTTGGCACAACCAGAAAGCTTACGAACTGATTTTGGGTTTTGTTCCCAGAATTTCTTTGGCCAGCGTTTTAGCTTACTGGGCCGGCGGTTTTGCCAACGACGTTGTCCTGGCCAAAATGAAGATTCTAACCAAAGGTAAATATTTGTGGACGCGGACGATTGGTTCAACCGTGGTCGGGCAGGCCGTGGATTCATTTTTGTTCATTGGCATTGCCTTTTACGGCATCATCCCTAATGCTATAGTTTTGCAAATCGCCCTAACCCAATATGTGCTGAAGGTGCTTTATGAAACCGTTGCAACTCCGATAACCTACTTTGTGGTCAATAAGCTTAAGAAAAAAGAAGGCATTGACTTCTACGACTACCAGACTAAATTTTCGCCTTTTCATTTTAAGGTTGAGTCTTCCGGACCCCCGCCTTTAGAAACGGCTTTAAAATAGGCGCGTACAAGTCTTTTTTCGGGTCAATAACGAAACTTTTGTAAAAGTTTTTGCCGCTGAATTTTATAAATTTCGCGCCGCGCAAAATTACCAGCGGCGTTTTTTCCGCGCCCTCTCCCATCAGCAAAACCGCCATGGCCGAAAGAGAGTCCACAATGTTGCTTTGGGTGTATTTTATTTTGCGGCCAAAAATATCTTTTTTGCCGCGGTAATCGTAAAGGGGATTCAGCCCCCAAAAACCGATGCTAATGCCCTGCGTCCCCCACCGTAGCGGCGTAGTGTGGCTGTCGGTAATTACCACGGCTAATTTTTTAAGCCGATTTTTTTTCTTCAGGTATTGGTAAATTTCTTTTGCCACCTTATTGGAATTTTTTGGCCACAGGATCAAATAATTATTGCCATTGCTTTCGTCTATGCCGGCGGAAGGGATTAGTGTGTGGTCTTTTATTGTGAGAATGATATCTGAACCCGCTATTTTATTGCCCGGCAAGCTAAAGTCCGCTTCTTGTTTAACCAGTTTTGATTTTTGATTTTTGATGTTTAAATTTTTGACGCACCTTCCCTGGTGAATGGCTAAAATTTTGGAAGCAATAAACAATACGTCGCCTTCCTTTAGTTTGGGGAGATTTTTATCGAGCAATTCAAATATATCATCCCTTGGCGGTAAAAATGGCCGGGTTTTTATTGGCAAAAATTGCATGTGAGTAGTTTAGCAGAACTGTTGATAGTTTAACAGCTTTAAATTATACTATATAAGATTTAAGGGCGTGTAGCTCAGCTGGTTAGAGCATCAAGCTTATACCTTGAGGGTCCATGGTTCGAGTCCATGCACGCCCACCACGTAAAATTAATTTTTTTTAATAAAATGAATAAAATGACCAGAGTGATAGTTGGTGTTATGGTGTTGATAGTGGTTCTTTGGGGCGTGAGTAAAATTCAAAAAAAGCCACAAGTTCCTAACTCAGACCAGGCTTTGAAGATTGGGGTGCTGTTGCCGCTTAGCGGTGATGTTGCCAGTTATGGCGAACCCGGCAGAAATGTTTTTGAATTAGCTAAAGAAGAAATTAATAGTAGCGGCGGGGTTAATGGAAAAAAATTGCAATTAATTTATGAAGACTCCAAGTGCGACGGCACAGCCGCCACCAACGCAGCGCAGAAATTAATTAATATTAACAAAGTCCAGTTTATAATTGGCGGCTTATGCAGCACCGAATCTCTCGCGGCCGCTCCAGTTGCCTCTGCAAACAAAGTTGTGTTGTTTTCCGCTGTTTCCACCAGCCCGAAACTCACCGGTATTAGCCCATATTTTTTTAGAATCTCCCCCAGCGACGCAAGCCAGGGTGAATTAGACGCGCAGGTGGCAATGAAAAAAGGATACAAATTAGTAGCAGTGGTTCAGCAACAGCTGGACTACCCTTTGGGTTTGTATCAGGCTTTTGATCAAAATATGCGAAAGCTTGGCGGAAAAACTGTTGTAGAGAGTTTTGTATCTAGTACTACCGATTTTCGTACTATCCTCACTAAGCTAAAATCCACTAATCCTGAAGCTCTATTTTTGGACACTCAAGATTCCCCTACTGCCCAGCGGATTTTAAAACAGTTAAAGGATTTAGGCTGGAAACCTAAAATAATTATCAATGAAGCCATTGCCGGGGACATTAAAGCATTAAGCGATTATAAAGATCTTTTAGAGGGGGCATTGGGAGCGGAATTTAGCGCCCGCTTGGATAGCCCTAAATTCCAGCATTTGCTTTTAGCTTACAAACAAAAATATGGTACTGAACTTCTCTACCAAAGCTACGGTCAAACGGAATACGATGCGGTGTATCTTGTAAGGGATGGAATAATGGCTGTTGGCCTTAACGGGAAAAAATTAGCCGCGTGGTCAAGGACCATAAAAGATTGGCAGGGAGCCTCGGGAACAATTACCATTAAACCGGACGGCGACAGAACGAGTGGTTATTCTTCTGAGATTGTGAAAGACGGCAAAATGGAAGCCTATAAAGTTTCTGAGTAGAATAACGAATCAAAAACTCCGACCAAGCGGCCGGAGTTTTTTGTATTTAGATACTTTAGTATTTAGTAGAAGTAAAATTACTGCCCGTATTTTTCATACCATTTGTTGGAAAACAAGGCCAGCGGGTCGTATTTTTTCTTGGTGGCAAAGAAAGCGTCTACTTCCGGGTAAGCTTTGCGCAGCTGCTCCGGGGAATAGTAGAGCTGGTAAGGCAAATAGTAGGCGCCGCCCAAGGAAGTTGCCGCGTCAATTAAATCAGTTGTGGTTTTTTGCAAAATTTTGCTTTCTTTGTCGTTAAATTTTTGGTTAAAGTAAAGCACGAAAGCAAAGCGGTCGTCTTTTGCGTATGGCAGGGCGGTTATTGTGTCTTTGTGGACAATGCGGATGGTTACATTAAGCAGGTTTGCCCCATTTTTTCTGACTGTGGTTCTTAATTGGTCAATGAAGTCAGACATTTTTTCTTCGGGGATAAAATACTCCTGGAGAATGTCCGTGTCGGCTAATTTATTTTTTAAATATCCCATAGAGTCATACATTTCCTGGTTCCTGGATACGTCGCAAACCTCGTTCGGGCTCATGGCTTCGTTTCTTGTTACGCAAGTGTGGATGCGGGATTCAGCTTTTGTTTCAAGCACCCAGCGCACCCATTTTCCAAAGCTTCCGGTTTTGGAAAAATTAATAACCAGCCTGCTGAACCAGGTGAGGCCGGCTGTTTTTAATTCCGGGATCGGCTTGCTCCATTCGGTTTTTTCAAAAGTATGGACCGCGGTTTGGGTAAGGTAGCTGGCCGGCGACACGGAAATTCGGGCATACATCAGGCCTAGGTTATTATTGCGCTCAATATTTTTTTTATAAAAATCCGTGAAGTCTTTGTAATCAATATATGTGGTTTTCCATTTATAAACTTCATTCGGCACAACGTCTAAATCGACATCAAGAATTACGCCGAACAAGCCATAGCCGCCCAAAGCGTGGCTGAAAAGTTCTCTGTTTTGCGTCGCGCTCGCCGTGACAATCTTCCCGTCCGCGGTCATTATGCGCATAGACTTTACAGTCGGGGCCACTTGGCCGGGGTCATGCGCCACGCCATGGGCGTTGACGCTTAAAGTTCCTCCGACAGTAAAAATGTTGATTGACTGCATAGCTTTTACCGACAAACCTTCTTTGTCTAAAAGCTCCTGCACTTTTGCCCAGGTTACGCCTGTCTGGACATTGACAGCCATGTGTTGTTTGTCCACTTTGATTTGATTAAAATTTCTCATATCCAGCACGAGGCCGTTTTGAATAAAAGACTGGCCGCCCATGCTGTGCCTTTGTCCGGCAGTAGTTACTTTTAAATTATTTGTTTTGGCGAACTGCAAAGCGTTTTTGACATCCTGCTCATTGGTAATTTTTACAATCCCGTAAACGGCGGTTTTGTTCAAACAGCTGGCATCGTTAATCAGCCCGCCTCTCTGCTCAAAGTTTAGCTCTGGAGAGTTGGGTTTAGCGGAAATAGTGGTAGGCTTGGTTTGGTCAAAACTTTGCGGGTAGATAAAGTCGCAATTTTTAAGCCCATTCGGCTGCGCGGCGTAGTCGTAAGTTTTTTTTGCGCCGATTATTAAAACCGCCGCAATAGTGAGGGAGATAATGGCGCGTTTTTTATTCCAGTATTTTTTTATTTGTTTCATAAATTGCGGATTTTTGTATTATTTGATACTATAAAGTATAACAAATTTTAAAATTAAAAAAAACTATGACAAAAAAATTCTCGTTTTTGCAAAAACTCGCCTGGTTTTACACGGTTATGTTTGTGTTCGTTTTTATAATTAGCCATTGGCCGGGTCTGACCGACGCCCACGGCAAACTCCTTGGGCTCTACAAAATTGACCCAATAGACGACATTTTCCACCTGTTGTCCGGTGTTTATGCGGCCATTGCCGCCTGGCACTCGGCCAAGTGGTGTAAGATATTTTTCTTAGTTATGGCATTTTTGTATGGCGTGGACGCTTTTTTGGGACTTTTGTTCAGCACGGAATTTTTAAACGGCAATTTTATTACCAAAGGCCTTGGCGCTCCCAATTTCAGTTTGGAAAATTGGTACGTAAATTTGCCCCATATTGCCATTACCGCAGTAGCGCTTTGGGCGGCTTATGGTTTAAAGAGGAGCAAACAAACAGCTTAGGATCTGTCGCAAGAAAAGCTAATTTTGAGATAGTTTCCCAGAAAAAATCAAAATGAATTTTTTTTCGGCCTTAAAGAAAACCGGAAAATGGAGTTTGCGGATTTTTGCCGCCATTGTTTGTTTAGCAGTGGCGGTTTTGTTTATTTCCCGTTTTGCCTCTTTTTTGCGCGAAAGCAAAACCCCACAGCAAGCCGCTCCTAAAAACGGCCATTATGTTTCCGCCGCCGGCGTTAATATTTTTGTGCAGGAGGCCGGCCCAAAAGCTGCCCAAGCCGTAATACTTGTCCACGGCACCGGCGCCTGGAGCGAGCTTTGGCGGGAGACAATAAATGTTTTAGCAAAAAATCAATTTCACGTTGTTGCCATAGATTTGCCCCCGTTTGGTTTTTCCGAAAAACCAAACGGCCCCGAAAATTACAGTCGGCAAAAACAGGCTCAAAGGATTATTGGGGTCTTGGACGCTTTGAATATTCAGCGGGCGATTTTTGTGGGCCATTCAGTCGGCGCCAGGCCGACCATAGAAGCCGCGCTAGTAGCGCCACAAAGAGTGCAAAGTTTGGTTTTGGTGGATCCGGCTTTGGGTTTTGCCAAGAATGCCGACAGCTTTGAACAAAATAACCCATCTTGGATGCTGCGCGCGTTTTTTGCCTTCCGTCCTTTGCGCAATGCAGGCATAGCGGCAGTAGGCACCAATCCTTGGTTTACTAAAACGTTATTTAATTCTTTCGTTTCCAATAAAGCGGCTGTGACCCCGGAGCGGGTAAAAATGTTGCAGCAGCCTTTGAAGGTGAAAAATATTACCCCCGCGGAAGGCGACTGGCTGGAGTATTTGCTGGTCTCCCGCGACAATTCGTTGTCCTCTGACTTTAATAATTTTAAAAAACTTAAGGCCCCAACTTTAATTATTTGGGGCAGCAGCGACGCGGTTACTCCCTTATGGCAGGGCGAACATTTGCAAAAGTTAATTCCCAATTCTACTCTGTCTGTAATCAACAATGTCGGGCATATACCCTATATTGAAGCTCCCGCTGAGTTTAACGAAATCTTAGCTTCTTTTCTTAAATAGCAGGGCTTACGCGCTTGGTGTCATCCCGACCGACTCCGAGTGCATCCGAGGAGGAGCGGAGGGATCCCTTAAAGTAAGAAAGATAAGGGATTCCTCGGCTCAGATGCATTCGCTCGGAATGACAGAGCAGGGAACTTGATCTAGCACAAGTCCTAAAATAAAAAAATACTATGAATTTTTTTGCTAAAATAAGAAATTTTTTTATTCGCCATTCCAAGCTGCGTTTTCTGGCAAAATTTTTGCTGTTAATTCTGGCAATTATTATTAGCTCAGCGGCCCTGACTTTTGGCGGCTTGGAAGCGGGGTGCAGGCCGTCTGCCGCCTCTTTGCCGGGCCTCCAGGCCCAGTCGCAAATACCATCCGGCAACATTAGGCCAGAGGTGAGCACTTATTTAAGCTATCCCGAATGGTTTATTGTTTACAGCTCGGACGAGTACGCGCAGTTTTTGGCGCAAAACCGCCCCAGCCGCTTCCCTTATTTTGGTTCTATCCATCAGTACTGGAGCAACTATTGCAAAGTTTACGCCATTACCAAAGCGCGCCATGAGTTTAACGCCGGCGACCATTTAATGTTGTTTGTGATAGGCTGGAGTTATAGTGCGGAATACGCGGCTAAAGGCGTTTATGAAAATACGATCGGCCGCCTTTCGGAAATATTCGGCAAGTATCCGGCCACCGAGGAAGACATTTACGCGGGCAAGGTCGCTAAAAATTACGTGGACTTCATTCGCCTAAGGCCCTTTTATGAATATAATTTTGCCGGCGCGTTTTCGCATTTATGGACTGACAATAATTTTTTTGGGCCGCATTTTGCAAGAAAGCTGGAACGGAGAATTGCTTTAAGTTTGGAATATGGGGTAAAGACAATCTATTGTAAACTAATCGGCATTGGTTCCCATTCGGTCTATGGCGTGGAGAGCGTGGATACTTATGTCATTGCGAATAACGTAAGCGATGCCATTTTTTCTTCCCACCCGGAAATTGAAAAAATTAAAGCGCTAGGGCCAAAAAAATATCTTATGATTATCCCCCGCTACCAGCCGTTTACGGATTTGGTCCCAAGGCTGGCAAAACAGGGGGTAGAGTTTTTAGAAATTGCCGGCAACCGTGAAATATTTATGACCGCTTTAGTGCCTAGCAATGTTCAATATCTGCCGCCCGCCGGCCAGGTTGTTTTTCAAACCAACATTTTAACCAACCCAAGTAAAAAAAGAATTGCTTTAAGTGTTCCGGTAGAAGTGCTAAGCCAGGTCTTGCCGCAGTTAATGAGCAGCGGAGGCATTGTTGAGCACATTTATGATTATTAGGTACCCTTCCCTTTAAGTGTAGTAAAAAAAACTCCGATTTTGAATCGGGGTTTTTTTATTCTTCAATCAGAGCAAGAATTTTCTCCTCAAACTCTGGAAAGTCATCGGTGCTGTTTGTAACGTTGGCATCCGGCGGCCGATCTTCTGAAAAAGACCAATTATGTCTGCACCTCAATTTTACAGCAGTAAGCCAAGTTCTAAGGGAATGCTCGTCGGCGAATATTCCTTCGGGCGGAACAAAACGTTTAATACTAAACATTTTTTGATAGCTAGTGTTGTAAAGTCGGGTTACAAAATTATTTTCGGCAACATCACCAATTTCTTTTGCACTAAGCGATTTTTGAGGCCACTCCAAGGCTGACAGAGAATTTTTTATTAAGTTTTGTCTCCTTTTAAATAATTGGAACATGCTGTTAATTATCGCTTGAACCACATAAGGGTTCCTTTTACCAAAACCAAGTTTTTCATAGAAAATAAAAAATTCCTCTAGTTTTTTAAACATACTTTCATAAGATTGATTAAACAGCGACAAAGCTTCTTCTTTTAATTGTTTAGTCTTTGCTTTGGCCAATTCCTGTTCAGCCTGTAAAAAATCTTTATCCAGTTCAATGCCTTGTATATTAAAGCGAAAATCGCGTGTATCTTCTATTGTATAGGCTTTAGCTTCAGGCTTAAGTCTGAAAAGTTCTATTTCTCTTGATCCATCCAATAAGTGTCCAGGCTCTCCAAAATATAAATACGGCAAGTTACTTGCCAGTTCTTCCTTTTTTCGTTCAGCCCCAGGTTCGTTTAAAGCTATTAAAAAATCCAATCGCCGGTCTTCCAGTTGCTTAAGTTCTTCTAATATAGTTTCCTTATCTTGACTCCCTTTCGCAGAACTAAGCTTAGTCTTCAAGTTTGTAATTTGTTTTTCATATTCTATTTTAAGCCTGGGAATTATATTTGCTAGAAGTTCTTGATCTTGATCTCTCGAAGCATGCACAAATGCCCTCTCCAAGTAAGTAAGTTCGGGACTAACGCCGGCTTCAGATTTTGCTTCTTCCATCTCTATCCCGGGTTTGGGTTCTATGTCAGTATTAAATTCTGGACTAAAGCTAGGGTGTGGTTTTTTCATTTTAATAAAATTAAATTATCGTAGCAGAAGCTACCTTATCTCCTTCTTCTAGCCTCATAACCCTCACCCCTTGCGTGGCGCGGCCCAAAGTAGAAACGGCGTTGAGAGGAGTGCGAATTGTTTGGCCCATTTTGGAAATTATTACTAGGTCGTGCTCTTCGGTGTTGGTCAAGATATACATAAAGACAATTTTGCCGGTTTTGGGCGTGACTTTTAAGGTTTTAATTCCGCTACCCGCGCGTTTTTGGACTTTGTAGTAGCCAAGTTCCGTCTTTTTGCCAAGGCCGTTTTCCGTCACCACCAAAACTTCCAAGTCTTTAACGTTAACTTCTTTGCGAATGATGTCCATGCTAATAATGTGGTCGCCTTTTTTTATGCGCATGCCGGTCACGCCGCTGGCCCCGCGGCCCATGGCACGCACGTCCTTTTCACTAAAGCGAATAGCCTGGCCGTTTTCCGTGGACAGCATAATTTGGTCTTCGCCCGAAGAAGTTTCTACCCACTTAAGTTCGTCGTCGCCTTTTAAGGTAATGGCTATCATCCCGCTTTTTCTGACTTTTTCAAATTCTTCGCGCGCGACTTTTTTAATCAGCCCGTTCTTAGTGGACATTACTAAAAATTTAGCAGTATCTTTTTTTGCAAAGGTAAGAACCGCCTGCGCGCTTTCATTCTGCTGTAATTGCAAAAAGTTGACCAAAGCCTGGCCTTTGCTTACCCTGCTGCCTTCGGGGAGTTCGTAAACTTTGGTCTGGAATACCCGGCCTTTGTTGGTAAAGAATAAAATGTCGTCGTGGGTGTTGCTGGAAATTAATTTTTCCACCACGTCTTCTTCTTTTAAGCTCTGCCCGATTACGCCCTTGCCGCCGCGCGCCTGGCTCTTGTAAGTGTCGGGAGCTAAGCGCTTGACGTAGCCGGACTTGGTGATGGTAATAATCACATTCTCTTCCGGAATTAAGTCTTCGGCCGAGAAAGTGCCAACCGCGTTTTTTATTACCTGGGTTTTTCGTTCGTCGCCGTACTTTTCTTTGAGGTCCAAAACCTCGCCCTTTATTATCGCCAAAATTTTCTTCGTTGACTGTAAAATGCTTTCCAAGTCGGAAATGAGCAGTTTTTTTTCTTTTAACTCGTCTTCAATTTTTTTGCGTTCCAGCCCGGCTAAAGTTTGCAGGCGCATTTCCAAAATGGCCTGGGCCTGGATTTCGGTGAGCTTAAATTTTTTAATTAAATTGGTCGCGGCCTCTTCTTTGCTGGGGCTTTTTTTAATGGTCGCAATAATTTCGTCAATGTGGTCCAGGGCTTTCTTTAAGCCTTCCAAAATGTGCGCTCGTTCTTTGGCTTTTTTTAGTTCAAACTCGGTGCGCTTTTTGACCACCACCTGGCGGTGCTCCAAATATTTTTCAAGGACTGTTTTTAAATTCAAAACCCTTGGCTCAATGCCATCCACCAAAGCCAGCATGTTCATGTGGAAAGTTTCCTGCAGCTGGGTGTAGGAAAAAAGCTGGTTTAAAATTTTATTGGCCAGCGCTTCTTTTTTTAGGTCAATAACAATCCTTACGCCGTCTTTGTCCGACTCATCCCTAACGTCCCTAATGCCTTCAATTTTTTTGTCTTTGACCAGGTCCGCGATTTTTTCCAAGAGAGTGGCTTTGTTCACGCGGTAAGGGATTTCGTGGATTAAAATTTGGTAAGCGCCGGTTTTAGTTTCCGTAATTTCGGTTTTGCCCCGCATTACCATACTGCCTTTGCCTGTGGCGTAAGCATTTTTTATGGCCGCGACGTCATAAACAATTCCGCCCGTAGGAAAGTCCGGCCCTTTAACGAATTCCAGCAAGTCTTCGGTCGTGGCTTCGGGGTCATCTATAAGCTTTACAATAGCGTCGCAAATTTCGCTTAAGTTGTGCGGCGGAATGTCTGTGGCCATGCCTACGGCAATTCCTAAAGAGCCGTTGAGCAATAAATTTGGCAGCCGCCCCGGCAATACGACCGGCTCTTTGCGTGTAGCGTCGTAGTTGTCTCTCCAATCCACCGTGTCTTTTTCCAGGTCAAACAGCAGTTCTTCGGCCTGGGCAGACATGCGCGCTTCGGTGTACCTCATTGCCGCTGCTCCGTCGCCGTCCATTGATCCAAAATTACCCTGTCCGTCTATGAGCGGGTAGCGCAAAGAAAATTCCTGGGCCATATGCACCATAGACTGATACACCGCCTGGTCGCCGTGCGGGTGGTATTTGCCCAAGACGTCTCCGACCACAGCCGCGGATTTTCTGAATTTAACGTTATGCCTAAGGCCCAATTCGTGCATCACATACAAAATTCTCCTGTGCACGGGCTTAAGGCCATCTCGGACGTCCGGCAGGGCGCGGCTAACAATTACGCTCATGGCGTAGTCTAAATACGAGTCCTGCATTTCGGCAACAATGGCGCGCGGTTTCACCAGTCCAATGTTGTCGCTTAATGGTTTGGAAGAATCCTTTGGCATTTGGAATTTATTTCCGGTAATTATTCTTTATATCTTTCACTCCCTGTCCGATGGTTTCGAAAAGGCTGGTGTCGGTTTTAACATGTTTGTAGTATCTGGCGCTTAGTATCCAGGTAATAATCATGAGCACAGCAACCGTTCCGGCAATTATCCAAATAATCCGCATTTTTTCCGTGTGAGGTTTACTTCTAATTTTCTCAATCCAGCTCATAATTTTAAAGACTACAGATGTTGAATGATATATGGAGAGAAAAAAGTTTGTAAATTTCTAATTAACCTAATTGCTCTAATTTCTAACTAAATTCCAATAACCAATTTCTAAATTTAGACATTCGGGCATTAGGTATTGTTTAGGTTAATTAGAATAATTAGAAATTAGGTTAATTAAACTTATCCAGTATTCCCTAAAGTATTTATTTATCTTAACGGTTCCAGTATGACTACTTTCACCCCTTCTTCCGTTAAATCTTTTTTCTTTATGACAAGTTTTTCCATTTCTTCTTTTTTGCCGCCCATTTCTTTAATAAATTTGTCTTTTGAATCCAAATCCAGAATTACCCCCGGGATTTTATAATGCGAAGGAATGACAATTTTCGGTTCAATGCTGTTAACAATTTTGCTGGCGGCTGAGGCGGACAGCACGGTGTTCCCTCCCACTGGCAGAATTAAAATATCTATTTCTCCCAGTTCCTCCAGCGCGTCCTCGCTAAGGTTAAAGCTGCTAATGTGGGTAAGGTTTAAGATTCTAATGTCATCGCTTTCAATTAAAAAAATCGTAACGTATTTGTCTTCCTGTTTTAAGGGGATTCCCGTTACGGTAACGCCCTTTATGTCGTATTCGCCCGGGTCGGTAATGTCAAAATGTTCGCCTGAAATTCCTGAAACAGCGGAATAGATTTTGTTGTTTTTTTCCGCCAAAATTAAAATATCGGCCGCGCCCCTAGGCGGGGTAAGGCCAACGTCTTTATGAAATGGATCGGTAATTACTACGGCTTCTTTGGCCGTAATTTTGAAGGAAGAAAGCCCGAAATACTGAATTTGCATATAGATAAATTATAGCGGATTTTATCCAAAAAGCCAAGCCTAAAAAGCCCTTGCTAAAATCTTTTTTATCAGCTATAATCCTAATGCTTATTTGAATAAGTGCCAACAAAATCAATTATTATTAACCCCAAATAAGCAGTAAGTTTCAGGCACTTTTAATTATTAACCAATGAAAAACGTATCTTAAAATTGTATTCAACGATTTAGGTCGTTGTTTTTTGTTCACTTTAATTAATTTTATAGAGAACAATCCGCCGTAGCCTTGGCGAAGGTGGATATTCATTGCTCATAAATGAGCGTACTACAATTTCATAGATCGTTATCGTATAAAGATTATTTTTATGTCAGAAGATACAAATCAATCAAATCAGCAGACTGTAAGCACGGAGGCCAGCCAGGTTGCCGCGCCGCAGGTTTTTACTAAAGAGGCGGAAAAAGCCCAAACTATGGAAGAGTTAGTGAGCGCCGGCGTGGATATTAAAGTCCTCAAAGAGGGCGACATGGTAGAGGGCAAGCTGTTGTCCGTGGGCAAGAACGAAGTTTATGTGGACTTGGTCGGCTACGGCGTCGGGGTAGTGAGGGGGCGTGAACTTTATGACGACGAAGCTACCTTGAATTCATTGCGGCCCGGCGACCAGATTTTTGTTTCCGTAGTCGAGCCGGAAAACAAAGAAGGCATTGTGGAATTGTCTTTGCGCCAGGCCGGCAGCCAAAGGGTCTGGCAGACTTTGCGCGATAAAATGGAAAAGAAAGAAATTGTCCGCACCAAAATTTTAGAAGCCAACAAAGGCGGGCTGATGGTGGAAGTAAACAACGTAATGGGCTTTTTGCCCGTTTCCCAGCTGTCTTTGGAGCATTACCCCAGAGTGGAAGACGGCGACAAGAACCGGATTTTCCAGGTTTTGCAAAGCTATGTCGGCCAGTCGTTTGACGTGCAAATAATTACCGCGGATAGCGAAGAAGAGAAGCTGATTGTCAGCGAGAAGTCCGTCTTTGAAAAGGAGATGGAAACTAAATTAAGCCAGCTTAAAATTGGCGACATTATTGAGGGCGCGGTCACCGGCGTGGTGGACTTCGGCGCTTTTGTGAAGTTCGGCGAAATGGAAGGGTTGGTACACATTTCTGAATTGGCTTGGCAGAGAATTGAGAATCCTAAAGATATTGTCAAAGTCGGCCAAAAAGTCAAAGCCAAAATTATTTCTATAGACAAAGGGCGCGTATCACTTTCCATTAAGCAACTCCTGGAAGACCCCTGGCTGGAAGCTGTTAAAAAATATCAAATCGGCCAGGTGCTTAAAGGCAAGGTGGCAAAAATTATGCCTTTTGGGGTGTTTGTGGAATTAGACAAAGACATTCAAGGGTTAGCGCATATTATGGAGCTGTCTCACGAGAGCGTAAAGAACGCGGAGGAAATTCTTAAACCCGGCGAGGAAAAAGAATTCAAAATTATTTCTATTGAACCTTCGGAACACCGTTTGGGGCTTTCGCTTAAAGCTTTAACCGAGGCGCCAAAGAAAGAGGCGATAAAACCGACGGAAGAATCTCCCGCGGCCGAGGCGGTTGAGCCAGTAAAAACCATAGGAGCAGAAAAGTTATCCGAATAAGTTTTGGTAATAGGAAAACCCTCCCCCCGCCAACGGCGGGGGGAGGGTTTTAGGTTTATCGATATCTGAAAACAATTACATTCCAGCGCCGGGTTTAGACACACACATCTTGCAGGTGTCTTTGTGAGTGAATATTTCTACTAAGGCAGAGAGGCCGACTAAAATGTACACAACTTTTTCTACTGCCGCCATGCTACCGAAAATCATATGGACTACATTCCAGCCAAAAGCGCTTAGGCCCCAGTTGAGGCCTCCAATGACCAGAAGAATAAACGTTACCATGTGAAGAACTTTCATAATACTCACCCCCTTTTCATCGCCTTTAATCGGCGTAATTTTGGTTTCTATTATTATTTGCCGCCAGACCAGGCGGATAATCCCATATAAACAGGGATTATTTCAAACCACTTTAATTATACTTTATCGCCTAAATATTTGCCAAACGAGTTATCCCCCAAGGTCAAATACTAAATTTCTAAAGCCTAAAAACTAAACAAATCATAAATTACCCAAATGTTTAAACATTTGGTATTTAAATATTTGTTTAGAGGTTTAGAAAATTTAGAATTTAGAGGTTTGACAGAAATGCCAATAAAGCTTTGATAGTATGTAAACGGTTTTCCGCCTGCTCAAAAACTAAAGAATTCGGCGACTCAAAAACGTCATCGCTGACTTCCTGGCCAGGGCGCCTTGGCAGGCAGTGCATAAATACCCCGCCGGGCTTTGCGTATGTAAACAATTTTTCGTTGACTTGGTAATTTTTAAATATTTTTAGCCGCGCCTTAGTCTCCGCTTCCTGCCCCATACTTACCCAGGTGTCCGTGTAAATTACGTCGGCGCCGGTTACCGCCTGTTTAATGTTATTTGTTACCAGTAGTCGCCCTTTGGATTGTAAATTTAAAGTTTCGGCCTTTTTAATTATTTTTAGCGGAGGGCTGTAATTTTTTGGAGTCGCTATTCTGAAATTCAATCCCAAACTGGCCGAGCTTAAAATTAAAGAATTGGCCACATTATTGCCGTCGCCTACAAAAGCAAGGCTTAGGCCTCTTAGCTTTCCAAACTGTTCTTTGAGCGTGAGCATGTCGGCTAAAATTTGACAGGGATGGTATAAATTGCTTAAAGCGTTAACCACGGGAATTAGGGAGTGCTCCGCCAGCTGCTCAAGGGTAGTTTGAGAATAAACCCTGGCCACAATTATGTCTGCCCAGCGAGAAAGGTTCCGTGCAATATCTTTTACCGGCTCGCGGTCCGGAATGCTGCCTTCGTTAATAACAGAATACCCGCCCATTTGCTGGATGCCAATCTGCAGGGTGAACTTGGTGCGCAAGGAAGACTTTTCAAATAATAGCGCCACGGTCTTATTTTTTAAAACGCTACTGAACGCTTCCGGGTTTTTTTTGACCTCGGCGCTTAAATTTAAGACCTGCTCAATTTGCTCAGCGCTTAAATCCGTGTCGCAAAGATAATGTGAAGGAATTTTAATTTTTGTCAATCATTTAAATCTTATTTAATCTTGTTCAATCATTCTACCATCCAAACATCTTTCCGACTTCTTCAGGCGACTCCCGTTTGCGGGCGATTTTTATTTCCCCGTTTTGGGCAATCAGTTTCGCCGGACTGGAAAGCAGACAATGGTGGGAGGCCAGCGCGTCCTGGTAAGCGCCGGTGTCCAAGAGGGCAATATATAACTCCTCGGTCTCGCTTAATTTGGGCAGCGGGATATAGTCCCCGCCCGCCGTATATTTGTCGTCCGAGTCGCAGGAAGAGCCTGCCAGCCAAACTTTTTCTAGTTTCCTGGTGTGCATATTGTTAACCGGAATGACATGCCATTTTTGATGAATGGCCCAGGTGTCTATGAGGTCATTCATAAAACTCCCGTCAATAATATACCATTTGACGTTGCCTTTGTTGCCCACTTGTTTTTCCGCCAGAATTTTGTAAATGGTAATCTGCGCGGGAGCAGCCACGTAGCTCCCCCATTCCACAATCAAATTAGGGTGGCGCAAAGAAAGCTTGTCGCATTCTTTTTTGGCGGTTTTAACAATTTGCTGGATCAAGCTTCTGCCGGTGTAAAAGTGTTTCTTTTTTTCAAACGGCACGCCCGCTCCTCCGCCAATGTCTAAGGTGTCCAGGCCGGGGTTTTTTTCTTTCATTTGGGCGTAAAGCGCCAGCGCCCGTTTTAAAGGTTTGACGAATCCCTGGATGCTTTCAATCTGTTTGGAAATATGGTAGTGAAGAGTGGACAGGTTTCTGACTTTGCCAATCTTGCGCAGTTCTTCTTCGGTAAAGCCGTAGCGATTGAATTTTTTGTCCCAGTGCGCCTGGATTTTAATGTCTAAATTAACCCGAATGCCGACTTCGCCTTTGAATTTATGCAAGCGCTCCAATTCGTTGTAGTCTTCTATAATTGGAATGACTATCAAACCCTTGCTTCTTAGCTCTTCAATCAGGCTAATGTATTTTTCCGTCTTGGGTCCGTTGCAGATTACCCGCATTTTAGCGTTGAACTTGTCTTGTTCTATCATTCTTTTTACCAAGAACAGCTCATTGGCCGAAGCTACGTCCAAATTGGCGCCTTCGGCCACGGCCGGCAGAACAAACTCCTTGGTTTGGTTAGCCTTCATAGCGTAGTGGTAGGAAAATTTGCCGCGGTAGCCAAGGACTTTAATATAAGCGTTAAAGGTTTCAATTAGGTCGCGTACGCGGTTTTCAATAATTGTAGGGAAAACAATTTCCGTGGAAGTGCCGTATTTTTTAACAATGTCAAAAATGTTGTATTGGAAGTTCCCCTCGCGTACGATCAGCTCGCCGTCAGGAGAAATGTCGAACATTTGGGTGTTAAATTCTTCCATTCCCAAACGCCAGAATTTTTTGAAGCCGTTCTTCTTTTTTCTAATGGATTTTTTCGCCATGGTAGTCAGTTATCTCCTCCTGCAAATGAGGAGTATCACCCGCAGGGTGACGAGGTGGTGTGTTTGATAATAAATAATCCTACCGTTCGGTTATAAATAATTAACTGCTTATATTAGGCTAAAAAGCCTTGCGTGTCAACCCCCTGTTGGTTTGATTTTGTAGCGCGCCGATTCATCGGCATTGGTATTTGGCAATTAAAAAAGCCGAACCCTTAAAAGTCCGACTAAAAATTATGCCATTGGTTTGACCGAGTAGTTTTTGCTGTTGGGCTAGTCTGTGATAAAGTTTTATTCAACTCCAAAAAAATTAATTTCAAACCTACTTTAACAGCTATTTATTTTTGTGTCAAATTTTCATTTGCTGGGGATAAAATAAACCAGCGCCAGCGAGAGGCAAAAACATAACACATAGGCAATTGCCAAGTTTAGCCAGTAGCTTTTCACAAATTGGACGTTGAGGAATATTAAAACAGCACTAAAGAATATGGCGGCCACGGCCCCGTAAATTCCGCCTATAAGGAAGTCCCGTGAAGCTCCCCTGTTATGTTGCGTGAGCAAAATGTACGAAACGACAAACACAATCGGCAAGCCGCCAATTGCTCCGGCAAGCTTGGGCCCGGAAAATTTTGCGATTATTAGAATAATTGCGGTAACTACTGCCGAAGCCAAACTCTTAAATATTATTTCCATATGGGTATTATTTGCCCGCCTTCGCGTAAAGCTACGGCGCGCTAGACTTCGCGTTCAAGTCTTTTTACTGGCGAAGTCTGGTGCCCGGGGAGGGAGTCGAACCCTCAATCCCTTGCGGGCGACAGATCTTAAGTCTGTAGTGTATTCCAGTTCCACCACCCGGGCTAATTTTATGGAGGCGCAGATGGGAATCGAACCCATGCATCGCGGTTTTGCAGACCGCAGCGTTACCACTTCGCCACTGCGCCATTGTTTTAAGGAAGCTGCATTAATTTTAATCAATAATAGCCAAGATATCAATAGCCAGATTAACAAAACCCTCTCTATTTATAGAGAGGGTTTTGAGTTTTAAAGTTTCAGTATTATCTTACAGCGCTTGGGAAAGTCGCGAGAGCGAGTTCCATGGGCGCTTGAGAGTTGGCCAGTTGCCTGTCAGCTTCCGACTTTTCCGTTAAGGCAGTAAGTTCGTCGTATTTTTTCTGCGCGCCGTAAACCCAGTTAGCGCTTCCCGGTTGGACATACACTCCCCTCATTTGTTTGAAGGTCGTAAACTTTTCTTTGTAAATCGGTTTTTCCAGTAATTGGGTCATGTCCTTAAACCAATCCAGCTTGGTGGAATATTTCCTCCAAGACGGATGGCCAGGCTCTACGCCAATGCCGCTGCAGTTATTGTCATAACAATGGATACCCATGTTACTTTCCACCCAAGAAATAGCCAAAGCTCTTTGCCACTGGGGCTGTTGGACAATGTCTTTCGCGTATACAGAAAGCGGCGAATTTAAGTTTTCAAGGTAAGTTTGAAGATTCAACACTAACGGGTCAGACTCTACAATCTGGTCAATGTTGATAGAGTTGGTATTTGATATTGGATTTTTAATTTCAAAGACTAAGGCTTGTTTTTGCTCCATGCTCTGTTCGCCGCTATGGGCGAGGACTAAGGCTTCGGGATAAACCCAAAACACTAGGGAGATTAAAGTACCAAGAATGATACTTTTTTCAATGGCAGAGCGTGGGGTAAATTGAGTCTTCATTCTTTAAATTAAACTCCTTTCTCCCCTGCTTTTGGCTCGTTTAAGAGCTTTTAAGCATTTGAAGATATTGATTATTTAAGGTACTTATTGTTCTTGATAAAGGCATTTGCCTTATCTAAGCAAAAAAGTGCCAAATAGCACTTTACGACTTAATTATAGCTCATTTTGGCTGATTTTTCAAGGCATTTTTGCCTGTTTTAGGCTTAAGTAAAAGGGAAAAGATTTCTTCAGCCTTAAATTTGGTTAAAATTGGCAACTAAAAAACCCTTAATCTAAAGGGTTTTTTAGTGGAGCGGCTAACGGGAATCGAACCCGTCCCCCAACCTTGGCAAGGTCGCGTACTACCACTATACTATAGCCGCAAATTTTGGTGCCGGACCCCAGAGTCGAACTGGGCACGCCTGCCTCTTCAGGGCAGCGCTCTACCGATGAGCTAGTCCGGCTAATATCCGGTTAAAATTATCTGATGTATTGATGCCTACTAATTTATACCTGGTGGGCAATGTAGGGATTGAACCTACGGCCTACTCGGTGTAAACGAGTCGCTCTACCACTGAGCTAATTGCCCTCGCGCCTGGATAATATATCAAAACAAAGCTTTTTTCGCAAGGGTTTTAGTTAAAGAAATCATCGCACTTTGGTTGTCATCCGCTGATGCCTTATTTTTTTTGGTGGCGCCGCATGTTTGGCATTTGTGGAGAATAATATATTCGCCCTGTTTAATCTCTAACCCAATGGGTTCCATTAACCCTTGGCATAAATTCTCCCTGTCCCCGGGATTGATGTCTACATGCTTGCTAAAAAGGCAAGCGGGGCAATGGTTGGTAAAGCCGGTGCCTTTTGTAAGCTTGCCGCAGTGCTCGCAGGTGAAATTTTCAACGTTTTTAACGAATTTTTTAGTCATATTTTTATGTTAGCATAAATTTGTTTTTTTATGCTATGATAGATATCAGCAAATGCCCATGGATTTAATCTCTCCCAATTTCAGCGACATCTTCCAGCCTAATTTTGAAATTGGCAAATTCCCGGACGGCGACAGCCACGTGCGGATTCCAGGGCTTGCCAAGTGCCGCGGAGAACAGGTGACTTTGTACCACCGACTTTATCCTGACCAAAACAATTCCTTGGTGGAATTGTTTTTAATTTTGGAGACCCTTAAGCAGGAAAAAGCTAAAGTGACTTTGGTGGCGCCGTATTTGCCTTACGCGCGACAGGACAAAAAGAAGCTGGACGGCGAAGTGGCCAGCGCCATTGCTGTTTGTAATTTGCTCTCACAGGCCGGCTGCGAAAAACTGGTGACGTTTGACTGTCATTTTTTAAACGCCGCTGGGCAGGCGGTGTTTGGCAACTTGAAAATAGAAAATTTGTCTATGGGAAAAGAATTGGTTGTGCACTCAAAAAAATATTTTTTGGGAGAACCGTTTGAAATTGTTGCCCCGGACGCGGGAGCGGGTTATTTGGTTAAGGACCAGGGCGGTAAAGCTTTTACTAAAGTGCGCAAGGACTATGACGGGGATAAAATCGGCTACCGGGAGATTGAAACCATGGAATGCGACTTTGAAATTAAAGGAAAAAACTTTTTAATTTTGGACGATATGATCAGCACGGGCAATACTATGTTAAAAGCCCTGGAAACTTTATTGGAGCAAGGGGCAAAAAAAGTTTATTGCGCGGCCACGCACGGTTTGTTTTTGTATAACTCTTTGGACAAGTTAAATAAATTTACGGAACACGTGTTTGCCTCGGATACAATTTTAGGCAGCCAGGCAGAAGTTAGTATAAAGCCCAGCTTAGAGATTTTAAAAAGCAACATTCAGCCCCTGTTCTGAAAAATTATGGCTCCTTTTTATGATCCGGACAAAAGTTATGAGGAGAATTATAAAGCCGGTCCGTTTGGAGAATTGCTAGGCGGGGAGGTTTTTCAGCAATCCGGTGAGCCTAAATTCAAGTTTCTAGGACAGAGGGTTTTTTCAACTTTTGGCATTCCCGCCGGCCCCCTGCTTAACGGCCGGTTTATTAAAGCCGCAATGGAAAAAGGCTTTGACCTTTGTACCTATAAAACAGTGCGGACTGCCAAATATCCTTGCAACCCAATGCCCAATGTGGTAGCCGTGAAAGCGGAACATCTCACTTTAGAACAGGCCGAAGCCGGAGTGATAAGAAAAGAAAATTTTGACCCGCCGCTTACCATTACCAATTCCTTTGGCGTGCCTTCTTGGGATGTGGACGTTTGGCAAAAAGACATGGCGCAAACGGTAAAAAGTTCCCCTCTTGGCCAAGTGGTAATTGGCAGCTTTCAGGGAACGCCGCGCGGTGGGGAAGAAAAGGCCTATATTGATGATTTTGTTTTGGCCGCCAGGCTGGTTAAGGAAACCGGCGCTAAAATTTTGGAAGTAAATTTAAGCTGCCCCAATGAAGGGGTAGGGCATTTGCTTTGCTTTGATGTTTTAAGAGTGCAAAAAGTTGTGGAAGCTATTAAAAACGAAATCGGCAACACTCCGCTAATCATCAAACTAGCGTATTTCAAAGACCAGGCCATGCTTGAAAATTTAATAGATTTGGTTGGAAAGACGGCGGACGGTGTTGAAGCAATAAACACTATTCCGGCAAAAATTGTGAATGAACAGGGAGAGAGCGCTTTTCCCGACGGGCGCCAAATAAGCGGCGTCTGCGGCGCCGGGATTAAATGGGCGGGCGTGGAGATGGTGGGCAGGCTAAAAAATTTTCGTGAAGAAAAAGAAATGAAGTTTGCTATAATTGGGGTAGGCGGGGTTTTGAACGCAGATGATTTCCATCAATATTTGAAAAGCGGCGCCGATGCGGTAATGTCCGCCACCGGCGCCATGTGGAATCCATTTTTAGCGCAGGAGATAAAAAATCAATAGTTGATAATTTCTATGAGCAAAGTTTTGGACATCTTAAAAAGCACGGGCGCGGTAATAACCGACAGTCATTTTGTTGGAACATCCGGCAAACATTTTGCCACGTATATTAACAAAGACGCTTTGTATCCGCACACAGCCGAAACATCGGCGGTTTGCCGCTTGTTTGCCGAAGCGGTAAAAAATTTGGACATAGACGCGGTTGTGGGTCCGGCTTTGGGCGGGATTATTCTTTCTCAATGGACCGCAAGGCATCTTTCCGAAATCAGAGACAAAGAAATTTTTGGAGTCTATACGGAAAAAAGTCCTGACGGAGGAATGGCTTTTACCAGGGGTTACGATAAATTTATTACCGGCAAAAAGGTTTTAGTGGTGGAAGATTTGACAACCACCGGCGGCAGCGCAAAGAAAGCCGTGGAGGCGGTCAAGTCTATTGGCGGCGAAGTCGCGGGTGTGTGCGTAATGGTTAACCGTAATCCCAAGGAAGTTAGCAGCGAATATTTTGGCGCACCGTTTTTTCCGCTGGATATTTTGGAAATACCAAGCTATGAAGAAGCCGCTTGTCCCCTATGTAAAGCTGGTGTGCCAATTAACACTACCGTCGGTCACGGTAAAAAATATCTTGAAAGCAAGGTGTAGCGTGCCCATTTATGGGCTTTTTAGATAGCCGATGAATCGGCGCGCTACAAAACTATTATGATTATAGACAAATACAACCAACGGGCGGACAAGGCAAATTCTTTATTGTGCGTGGGGTTGGATGCGGATTTTGAAAAATTGCCGGAGCGTTTTAAAAAGAAGGATGCCCCGCAATTTGAGTTTAACAAGTGGGTGATAGATCAAACTGTAGAATTCGCGGCAGCCTTTAAACCCAACATGGCTTTTTACGAGGCGCGCGGAGAAGCCGGGATTAGAGAATTAAAAATGACCATGGAATACCTGCAAAAAAATTACGCGGATGTTTTTACTATTTGCGACGCCAAACGGGGCGACATTGGCAATACTAACAACGGATACATAACCGCGATTTTTGACGATTTGGGCTTTGACTCTATGACTTTGCATCCATACTTTGGCAGTGAGTCGTTAAAACCATTTTTGGACAGAACTGATAAAGTTTCCATAATTCTTTGCCGAAGTTCCAACCCCGGCGCCGGGGAGTTGCAGGATTTAAAATCGGACGGCACGCCGCTTTGGCAAGTCGTTGCTGAAAAAGTTGCCAATGAGTGGAATAAAAACAACAATTGTATGCTAATGGTTGGGGCTACGTATCCGGAAGAAATGAAAATTGCCAGGTCTATAATTGGAGATATGACCTTTTTAGTGCCGGGCATTGGCGCGCAGGGCGGAGACGTGGAAGCGACTGTAAAAGCCGGCATAAATAGCCAAAAGCAAGGCTTAATCATCAATTCCTCCCGCGGCATAATTTTTGCGGAGAACCCCGCGGAAGAAGCCAAAAAGTTGAGGGATGAGATAAACACATATCGATAAATTACCGTCCTAATGGCGGTTTTTTATTTTAATATTTGGCATACGCTATTACTTTGAGGTATAATACAATTATGAAGCCTCTGAACAACATCAAAATTCATTGGTCACCGGAATTTGCTTATGCCGTAGGGTTAATTACTACTGATGGTAATTTGTCCCAAGATGGCAGGAGAATAAATTTTACGTCTAAAGACGAGCAGTTGGTTGAGCTTTTTAAATCTTGTTTAAAACTCAGAAATAAGATCGGAAGAAAAAGTAGCGGTACGACTAAAGAGAAGAAATATTTTTTAATACAAAGCGGCGACGTTATTTTTCATAAGTTTTTGCAAAGTATTGGCCTTACTGCCAACAAGTCGAAAACTTTAGGCGCTATTGAAGTTCCTGATAAGTATTTTTTTGATTTTCTAAGAGGACATTTTGACGGAGACGGAACTTTTTATTCTTATTGGGATCCGCGCTGGCGCTCAAGCTTTATGTTTTATACAGTATTTATTTCAGCTAGCCAAAAACACATTTTATGGCTTCAGGAAGAAATATTTAATCGTTTAGGAATAAGGGGGCATATTACTAAAAGTGGGAAGCAGGCCTGCTATCAATTAAAGTATGCAAAAACAGAGTCATATAGACTATTGCCAAAAATTTACTGCTGTGGAAGCAAGCTTTGTTTGAGCAGAAAATACTTGAAAATTAAGACAGCTTTAGCTATAATTGGTAAGAAGTTTTGAAAAATATGCCCGGGTGGCGAAACTTGGTACACGCACATCCTTGAGGTGGATGCGCCCGCAAGGGCTTGGAGGTTCGAGTCCTCTCCCGGGCACCAAGATTTTACTTAAAGCAACTTTTCCGACTTTTGAATGGGCGGCCGCAACGGCCGCCCATTGTGTTTGGGGGACAGATTCAATTTTTTGATTTTGCAGAAACAGGTTCAACCCGAAGATTTTTTGTGCAGCTGATTTTTTGGGGTGCAGTTCGGGCGAAAGCGTTATTTCGCCCAATTTTTCTGCGTCCTTGATGAAGTTCTTGAGAGGTTCAACCCAAACTTTTTGTTTGTGCTGAAGTTTGGCTGTTTGTTCAGTTAAAGTTTTCTTTTCCAAGGTAAGTTTGTTCTTTTCCTGCCGGTATCTTTCAGGATCTATGTCTTCGGAAAGATAACCTTGGAAAAGCCGTTCTTGTTTACGTTCAACACCTCCCACCTTAGAGCGCAAGTCTTCAACAACGGCACTAATAGCGTGGACAGAATCTTGCTCGCTTTTACCAGTCATGATCAATAACTTTTCTGCCCACTCCTTAGGTAAAATAAAGGGCTTAAATAATTCAAATAATTGTTTCTCTATTTCTTCTGACCTGACAGACTTTTCCAAACATTTGATTGTCTTAGACTTCCTACTACAGCGGTAATAAACATAATGGTGGACATTGCCATTTTTTTGTACCTTTGTCCTATTCTCGGCGGTTATCATCATAGGGCAATTACCGCATCTTAGCAGACCACAAAGGGCCTGTGGCTCCTTATGGGCTTTCTGGGGCCTGTTTCGGACTTTCATGACAGCTTGAACTTTATCAAACAACTGTTTGGTAATAATAGCCTTGTGTTTGCCCTGGTGTAGTTCCCCGGCATATCTAAACAAGCCGCAGTAAAAGGGATTATCCAGCATAAAGGATATTCGCATTTTGGATACCGGTAAACTTCCCCTTACGCCTTTGTGCTTGGTTTTTCTGGTCATAATACCCCGGTAAAACAAAAACTTAGCAATATCCTCAAGCCTAGAATTCCCTTTAGCATAAAGTTCAAAAGCCGCCTTAATAACAGGGGCAGTTTGCTTGTCTATGATAATACTTTTAGTTTGCCCAACTGTGATATGTAGATAACCAATTGGGGCAAGACCAGGAAATTCACCTCGTCTAACTTTTTCCCTAAGGCCTCTTTTGGTATTGGAACTAAGGTCTAAAATAAACTGATTAGCCATACCAAGCTCTACTGCCATGAGCATGACATTATCATTAGGGCGATAACTTCTTTCCGGAGTTTGGATGTGCTGGATTGTTCCTTTTTGCAAAAACCAGCTGATCTGCCCTCCGTCCACAGGATTACGGGCGAGGCGGTCAAGCTTCCAGCAAATGATACCTTGAGCTTCGCCTTTCTCAATACGAGCCAGCATTTCGTTAAAAATAGACCTGCCCGGCGCTTTGGCGGATTGTTTTTCTATTAACTCTTCCACAACGGTTAAACCATCCTTAACAGCCAAAGCCCTAAGCTCTGTTACTTGGGCTTCTATGGACATGACTTGTTTGTCTTCCACGTCGGTGGATTTTCGTGTGTAGAGGAAATATTGATTTTGCATAAATTTTGTAGTAAATATTTAAATTATATGGTAGGATAGTAATGAAAGCATACTTAATTTAATTATATACTAATACTAGCATACTATGGAAACTAAACACAAACGAGAAATTGGGGATAAAATAAAACAG
>Ga0080064_1000651_pt1 | contig 85730 bp, 85 predicted proteins | sample Subgrocontami54m_FD_69260 | JGI IMG/M metagenome (GOLD analysis project Ga0080064, IMG submission 69260) | Subsurface groundwater microbial communities from S. Glens Falls, New York, USA - GMW46 contaminated, 5.4 m (SPADES assembly) (version 2) ... | reverse complement strand
GCTGAAGATGAGCAGAAGCAAGTTTTTCGTAAGCAGCTTTTAATGCTTCAAGCTGCACGCTATATGGCTTCCCTAGAAGACTGTCAAGAATTACATTTTCTTCAGCAAGCGGCGCAAGCCAGCTTATAAAGTTCTGAAACTTTGGACGAGAATCCCAATATGCAGCCATGATGACACTTTTATAAAGTGGTTTCCCATTGACCCGATGTGATTTGCCGTTTGTTGTTACTGACTGACCATTGTCATTAAATAATATTGTTCGTATCTCTGGCGGAGGACCAATATCAAATAAAGTTGGTTGAAAACTTTCTGTTGTTGCTGAATATGCCTTCATTTTTAAATAGTTTTAAATAGCAGGTTTAAACAGAGATCCTAAAACAGGAATTCCTTCATACCATTTTAATTCAAGTGCGCCATTGGTAATTCTTCTTTTCCCGAGGTTTTTCAGATCTTTATCAGCAGTATCAGATACATGAAGTCCTCTACATAAAGTAGCCTTTACTCTTGCACATCTTTCTAAAACAGTATCTATGCATTTCTCAAGTTCTGAGGCTGTACATTCAGTAATTTTAGCTCCCTGTGTGCCATTAACTGTCACATTGGCACAGGGATTATCTTTGTCAGAACTTTCTATTTTAACTTCTTTTGATTTCAATACTGTACATGATTTTGCATGTGTATATGTAGTTACTGGGCTTTGAAGGGCATGTGAGTTAGCAGTCGTAAAGAAAGTAGAGTCTTTGCTGTCTCGGGCACTTGAATTTGTTGTTCTTATAAAAATTGTTCCAGGACTATTTGTGGTAATTATTCCACTTGATCTATAAACCAGATTATTGTCACTCTTTAGATCTATGTCGCCAGGATCTACATAAATAAGGAAATTGCCTCTTGAATCTTTTGGGAAGATTTTCCATCCAAGGATCTGTACCTTACCTACTACATCTGATCCAAACTTTCTCATTAGCTGTAACGGGTTTGTTAATGTATGACCATTAAAGGTAAATGCAACTCTTTTGGTATTTCCATCTGAAAGTGGTAGCTTATAAACCAAAGTATTTTTTTTAGAACCATAAAGCTCTTTTACTTGTGGCCTATATGCTGGTGGGACGAGACTTATAGCTCTTACTCTTAATGAATCTGACATTTATTTCCCCTGTTGGTTTGATACTAACAGTTAGTTTTTTAACACTATTGCTTTCTTAGGATTTATTTAATTTTTTAAAGAAATTCTTTGGTTAAGAAGCAGATTATGACTTACTTTTTCTTCTTTTGCTTAAATCCTTTTAATAAACCACTTTGTGGTTTGCTTCCTGAAGACTGTGTTACAGAGGGAAAAGAACTCCCTAACATATCAAGAGGAGAAGAGCCCTGACCTTTTAACATTCCCATCATGGGTTTAAACTGGTCCATTAGTTTTTTCATTTGCTTAAATTCACTGACAAGCTTTTCTACGTCTTTTTCTTTTTGTCCTGCTCCACGCGAGATCCTTCTGTTTCTGCTTGGTGTAAGTACTGAGGGGTTTGTTCTTTCTTCATTTGTCATGCTTTGAATCAGGGCTTTTTGTTTTTTAAGTTTTATTTCATTCTCAGAAAGCATTTTTTCCTGAGTCATTTTGTTCATATTTATTCCCATTTGATTTAGCATGTTACCCATGCCCATCATGTTAAATATGCTTGAAAAATTCCCGAGCTTTCCCATCATGTTTTGAGCCTGAAGAAATGTATCAAAATTAAAGTCGGTTAAAAGCTTTTGTTCAAGCTCCTTTGCTTCATCTTCCTGTATTTTTTCCTGTGCTTTTTCAACCAAAGTCAGAACATCACCCATTCCCAGAATCCTTGAAGCCATACGATCAGGATGAAACTCCTGTAGATCCTCTGTTTTTTCACCAACGCCGATTAGTTTAATTGGTTTTCCTGTTTCTTCTGTTACAGATAGAGCTGCACCACCACGGGCATCACCGTCTAGTTTAGTCAGGATTATTCCTGTAATTCCAATTTGTGTATTAAAAGTGCTGGCTATATTTGCAGCTTCCTGACCAGTCATTGAGTCAACAACAAGAAGTTTCTCATCTAATTTAAAGTTTTTATCTATCAAAAGCAATTCAGCCATTAGTTCTGTGTCTATCTGAAGCCTGCCAGCACTGTCAAGAATAACAACATCATGATTATTGTTTTTTGCAAATTCAACAGCACCTTCTATAGCTTTTAAAATTTCTTTTGTTGTTGATTCTTTGTTTTTGCTGAAAGAGCTTTTTGTAAGGTATACAGGAATATTTATTTGTTTTCCAAGTATCTCTAGCTGCTCAATTGCAGCAGGTCTTTTTAAATCAATTGGTACAAGAAGAGGGGTTTTGTTTTTTTTCTTCAGCAGGTGTGCAAGCTTTGCACACGTGGTGGTTTTCCCCGCGCCCTGCAAACCAAGCATTAGTATAATGGATGGATTTCCAGCAAGACTTAGTTCTTGTTGTTCCTGTCCTAAGAGAGAAATAAGCTCGTCATTAATGATTTTTATAAACTGTTGCCCAGGGGTTACTCCTTTTGTTACCCTTTCTCCGACAGCTTTTTCCTTAATTCTTAAAAGAAAAGTTTTAATTGCTTTCAGGCTTACATCTGCATCTATAAAAGCCTTCTTTATTTCGTCTGTTGTGGATTCTATATTTTCATCGTTAATACTTGGCTTGCCATGCAGACCCTTTAGAATGTTTTGCAGATTATCTGATAATTGTTCAAACATATGAAAGAACTTTTTTCGAGTGTTCAATAACTATTTTTTTATTTAAATATCCCTGAATATTTTCCCACGGGAGAGATTTATTTTCATCCCAGGTGCTAAATACAATTTCATCCAGGGTTATTCCCTCTTCTTTTATAGCCTTGTTAAAGCATCCAAGTGTATTTCCATATCTATATGCTTTTTCAAGAACTTTGTTTATTGATTTGTCTCCCCTTGAAATTAAAGCCTGAATTATTGACCATTTATAGCTTTCAGCTCTGAAACCAACCCCTATCTTGTGGAGTTCTTTTTCAAAATACCTTAGCTTGTATTGAGCATTCCTATCAACACCGAACCACTGAAAAGGGGTCTGTGCCTTGGGTACAAATACAGAACATCCCCAATTTATTTTTCCTCCTTTTTTGATGTTCTTTAAAGATCCAAGAAATTTTACAGTCTCAATTAAATCATCCATAGTTTCAAAAGGAAGCCCGACCATCCCATAAAGTTTTATTGAGTCAAATCCTGTATTAAATATTGCCTGAACAGAATTAAAAATATTGTCATTAGTTACTTTTTTATTTATGATGTTTCTTAGTTTTTCTGATCCACTTTCAACAGCCATTGTCAGTGATTTTGCTCCTAGCTTGTGTAAATTACAGGCAAGTTTTTCTGATACAGTGTCTGCTCTTATTGATCCAATCTGCACCTGAACGGGCGCAGGACTTTCAGAGGATTTTAAAAGCAAATATTCAGTAATTTTCTCAAATTCAGGATGTTGGGAAACAGATGCACCAAGCAAACCAATTTTATTTGTGTATTTGAGCCCGAGATCAATAAGCGGAATAAGACTTTCATTTAGATCAGGGGTACGGAATGGAAGAGAACCGTAGCTTGCAAGACAAAACCTGCATAACTCAGGACAACTCCTTACAACCTCAAGAAGAAAAACATCAGGCCACACACAGTTCTTTGTAAGAATAGAAGATGAAGTCAGGGTGTTTTTTGAATATTCCCTTGGGATTGATACAGAAGCTTTATTTGTAAGTGAAGGCACATAAATACCGTTTAGCTCTGCAATCTTCTCGAGTTTTTCTATCCTTGGCAGATTTTTTATACGGCACATTGTTTCTGTAAGCGGTTCAGATAGCACCTCAAGATCACCAATTACAAAAAAATCAAAGTTTTCCAGAAATGGAGCAGGGTTTGCATTTGGCACCTGCCCGCCGCAGAAAATAAGAGGATCATCTTCTTTTCTTTCTTTTGAGGAAATGGAAATTTTGTTCTTCTCTAGAATTGCAAAGATATTTTTATAATCAAGCTCCCAGCTGAATGAAAATCCTATATATTCAGGCTTGGATGTTATATTTTCCTGAATGTCTGTAAACCATCTAATAGCTTTTATTCCTTCACTCAGATTAAATAGTTTCCAGGCTGTCTGGTAACCCAGGCTTGCCATTCCGATGTTATAAACGTTTGGGAATGCTATTACAATCTGCACTGCATCCCTCTCTTTTAAAGGGAACTTTACAAGTATTTTTTCCTCATCAAATAATTTCATGTTACCTTATAATTGTAACTGCGACTGTGTATACCTGCAGGTAATGACTGATGAAAAGACAAGTTCAGGATGAATTCATATATGAGATTTACGATAAACTGAATAAACAGTATTTCAGCAGCACGCTTCCATACATAAGAATCTTATGGAGTGACAGGTTTGGTCATGGAGAATGGTTTAAACAGTTTGGTGATTTTATTGCATTCCCCGGGAAAAAGCCGGTTATAAGACTTTCAAAAAAGTTGTGTGATGAACCTGAAAGAATTGCCCAGACTCTTTACCATGAAATGGTGCATTTCTGGCTTTATGTAAGTAAAAAACCATGGGGACACACAAAAGAGTTTAAGCAAAAAATGAAAGAATTTAAGCTCGGGAAATAAGGATAGCTATATAATATTTGAAATGACAAAGACAGTCCAACAAAAAGAAAAGAAATTAAAGTCTGCCAATGTACCGGACAAGATGAAAGCATGTCTATTTTATGGTCCTGAAGATATTAAATATGAAACATTAGAAACGCCAAAAATAAATGAAAATGAAATCCTGGTAAAGATTCAGTCTGCCATGACGTGTGGAACAGACCTTAAGACTTTTAAAAGAGGTCATCCTGTTTTAATAAAAACTTTGCCATCTGCTTTTGGGCACCAGTTCTCAGGAGTAGCAGCAGGGGTTGGAAAAAATATAAAAAACTTTCATGAGGGACAAAAAATAGTGGCTGTGAATACTGCACCATGTTTTAACTGTTTTTTCTGCAAGAATAAGGAATACAGCCTTTGTGAGAATCTTGAGTTTTTAAACGGAGCCTATGCGGAATACATAGCTATTCCTGAAAGGATAGCAAGACATAACACATATGAAATACCTGAAGAAATTAGTTTTGAAGAAGCAGCAATGCTTGAAACTTTTTCTGTTGTTATGCATGGATTTGAGAGGTCAGAAATATCTCCTGGAATGAATGTGTGTGTAATAGGAGCAGGTGCTATAGGGCTGGTTTTTACAGCATTATCAAAACTTGCTGGTGCAAATGTAATTTCTATAGGGAAGAGTCTTTATAAACTTAATTTAGCAAAAGAACTTGGAGCAGAGTTTATTATAAGTTTGGATCATTTCAATGAACAAAGAAAAGAACTTGCAGGAAAAGTCAGGGAATTAACCGGAGGCTATGGTCCTGATGTTGTAATTGAAGCAGTTGGTTTACCAGACACCTGGATACTTGCAACTGAACTTGTAAGAAGAGGCGGCCTGGTAAATTTTTTTGGTGGCTGTAAAAAGGGGGAAAGAATTGAAGTTGATACCTACAGACTTCACTATGATGAGCTTAAGCTAACAGGAGTTTTTCATCACACGCCATACTATGTAAGGAAAGCCCTGGAATTGATGAAAGATAAAAATAAAAGCAGAGAAATATTCAAAAGGTTGATTACCCATAGGATGCCCCTTGAAAAACTAAAAGATGCATTCATTCTTCAGGAATCCGGAAAAGCTGTTCAGATTGCGATAATACCTTAGAGATAGAACATTTTGTACTAGACCTGGCATTTGATATGTATCACAATAGTTATGAGTATCTATGTGGTATAAGATATTTGTAAGTTGTTTTTGGAAGGGAAAAGAAGGAATTAAGCTATGAAGAAAGTACTAGAAACTTTAATGGTTTTAACGATTTTACTTGTTTTTGGAAATGGGTTACTGGCTGAAGAACCAAAAGAAGCAGCCTCGGGAAAAGAATCAGTGCTTCTTAAGGAGAAAAAAGCAAAGGGTGGGACAGCAGATTCTCAAGCTCCTGCATCATGTAAATGTCTTGAAACAAAAGACTTTTCTGCATCCGGACTTCTGGAAAAGGCCTATAACTCTGTTCAGGAGGATGAATGGGATAAAGCAATTGATGTTTGTAAAAAAATTGCAGGGGATCTGAAAGACCACGAAAAAAAGTGTAAATGTCAACAGCTTACTGATTATCAACTAATTGTTCAGGCATTTCAAAAATATGCTGAAGGAGGAAGAGATCTTGATAACTCAGATAAACCCAATTGTGAAAAGGTTTTAAGATTATATAATGAGGCAATAAATACATTAAAAGAAGCAGGTGGACATCTTAGTCTTGGTAAAGCCAGGAAACTGGCTGAAGAGATTCAGAACTATGCTTCAGAAGAAAAAGAGTTTGCAGAGGATGAATGTAAAGGACTTTAAGAGAGAGCTTCAAGAGAAGGAAAAAGAAACAAAAGTATCAGGATCTAAATCTAAAGAAGCATTAAGAAATAACAAGGTTTTGTTCTTGTTGTTTCTTTTTTTTGTTTTTATCTCTGCTTATTTAAGATTTCCTGGTATTTATCATGGGCTTCCATATGTGCTTAATCCAAAAGAAGCAGATTCCCTGCTTGGTGTTTTGTCCTTATCGAAGAATCCACTTTTAGCCGGGCATTTCGATTCATCACTGCTTTTTTCATATTTAAATTCTGCTGTTTTATTTGCGATTAGTGGCTCATTTGATTTAGGGACATTTATTAATGCTATGGAAGTAAGCCCTGAGGTTTTATATATATCCCTTAGAACTATTAGTGTTATTTTTGGTATTGGCTCAGTTATTTTAATTTACTTTATTGGTGCCTGCTTTGGTACTTTGGTTGGTGTGCTTGCATCAGGTTTTTTTGCAGTTTCTTTTCTGCATGTTAAATATTCCCAGCTTTTTGTGCCATTTAGCGGGTGTTTATTTTTCTTGCTTTCCTCGTTATTTTGTTCAATTAAAGCTTTAAGAAGCCCAAGTCAGTTTTTAGGGATACTTGCAGGGATATTTTCAGCTTTAAGCGGAGCAATAAATCCTGTTGGATTCCTTGGTATTTTGCCGTTGATGGTTGTTTTTTCATTGAGGAAGGAATCTTCAAAAGCAAAAAAATGTTTCTTAATATTTTTCCTTATGAGTACTTTTTTAAGTATAAACTTACTTTTCTCAGCTATCCCTTATATAAAATATCTTGCAAAGAATTTTATTGAAAGCTATAGCTACTGCAGATTTAGCTCACCAATATTGTTTTTCTTTTTTACTCTTATTCCTGCTGTAGGACCTGTTGTTTGGACAGCCAGTTTCATGTTCTCTAAATATATAAAAGATTATAATACTAAAGAATTGAAAATTTTATTCTCATTCCCGCTACTGTATTTGGCTTTAGCAGGGCTTTTCCATCCGATTGAAATATCATACTCATTATTTTTATTACCTTTTGTTTGTATTAGCGGAGCATTATTGTTTAATTCCATATACTCCAGATGGAGTTCACAGCCTGAAAAGTTTGCATTTATTGTTTTGCTTTTATTTGCATTTTATGTTCCTGCAAAATATTCTTTTAAGCACAATAAAATAACCTCCCTCCAGGACACAAGAGCGATGGCTACAGAGTGGGTAAATGAAAATGCTTCGGGGAAAGTAAAAATCGCATGGGATAAAAACAGCCTCCAGCTTGGATGGACAGATGCTTATAATAAAAAAAGACTTGAGGTCCTCGGAGCAGATCCTGATACTTTTATTGACAGACGTTTCTATGAAATAAAAGAAAGTTTTATTAAAAGAAAAGACTGGCTAAGATTGCTTAAGAAGAAAATTGACTATGTTGTAGTCAATAGTTATGACGAAGAAAGGGCCCTTCGTTCAAAAGAAAATACATTTGAAAAAAAGTACTATATGAGACTATTAAAACTTGATCCGGATATTACTTTTAATCCTTATTACAAGGATTTTGACAAAAAAATAAGATCGTCTTTGCTTGAGGATTTGTATTCTCCTTATGTTAGTTTGTGGAACAGGGAAAGAACTGGTCCTCTAATAAAGATATATAAGTTCTGAGAGATCCCTGGTCACTACCGTTATAATATTTATATGCCACAGCATAAGATAATTTCAGATACTATATCGCAGTTAAGTATTGCAAAATTAGCAAGCAGAAAACTTGCCAAATCTTCAAATATTGATAGAAACAAGGCTCTTGACTTAATCAGCAATGAATTGCTCGAGTCAAAAAATTTCATTTTAACTGAGAATCAGAAAGATATAGAACATGGTAGAAAAAACAATCTATCAAATGCTCTTCTGGACAGACTTTTGCTAAATGAAAAAAGAATTTCTGCAATGGCAGAAAGCATAACCAAAGTTATGAACCAGCCAGATCCACTTGGAAAAATCATAAAGTCATGGAAGCATCCAAAAGGGATGGACATAAAACAAATATCTGTTCCTTTAGGGGTTGTGTGTGTAATTTATGAAGCAAGGCCTAATGTAACTACCGATGCTATATCTCTATGTATTAAGTCAGGGAATGCCATTGTGCTTAGAGGAAGCCACCATGCAATATTTTCCAATAGTGCAATTGTTAATGTGATTCATCGTGCGTTGGAAAAATATGTAAGGGGGTACAGCGGTATGCCCCTACTGGGTGCTGATGTTGTTCAATATATATCTGACAAGAACCGGGATGAAACAATAAAAATTCTTCAGGCAGAAGAATATGTTGATCTTGTTATCCCAAGAGGTGGAGAGGAGCTTAAAGAATTTGTACTTAAACACTCAAAAATCCCTGTAATTGGGGCAGGTGGAGGAACCTGTCATTTGTATATTGATGAAAGTGCTGCTGAGAAAATAGCAGTTGATATTGCAGTAAATGCAAAAACCCAGAGACCAGGTGTCTGTAATGCAATTGAAACAATACTTATTCATAAAAATATTGCACCTGATGTTTTGCCCAGGCTTGAAAAAGCACTGCTTGATAAACAGGTTCAGGTATTTGGGTGTGAAAGAACAACGAAAATTGTAAAAAGCGCAAAACCTGCTACTGAAGATGATTGGTATAAAGAATATCTTGATTTAAAAGTTGCTGTTAAAGTTGTTGATTCCCTTGAGGAAGCGATTAATCATATAAATAAATATGGAACAAAGCATTCAGAATCAATAGTTACTGCAAACAAAGAAAATGCCAAAAAGTTTCAGGAAGAAGTTGATGCAGCATGTGTTTATGTAAACTCAAGTACCCGTTTTACTGATGGAGAAGAATTTGGTTTTGGATCTGAAATAGGAATATCCACCCAGAAACTTCATGCAAGAGGTCCAATAGCACTTGAACAACTTGTAACGTATAAATATTTGATTACAGGTGAAGGACAAGTTAGGAGTTAACTATCCATGCCTTGCAATGACGATGTTCGTATTGGTCTCTTCGGAGGCACTTTTAACCCTATTCACAATGGCCATATTAAAATGGCTGAAACTGCTAGAAAACAATTTAAGTTGAACTATATTTATTTTATCCCTTGTGGAATACCGCCTCATAGAACAAAAGATCTTTACCCTGTAAAACTGCGCTATGAAATGGTTTTACAAGCAATAAAAGGCAAAACATATTTTAAGGTTTTAGATATTGAAATTAAAAAGAAAAAACCAGCCTATACGATTGAAACAGTTAAAGAATTGATAAACAAAAAATATTTCACAATCCGCAATCTGAAATCTGAAATTTTCTTCTTAATTGGTGCAGACGAATTTGAAAATCTAAAAAAATGGAAATATCCTGAAAAGCTTGCAAAAATAGTTATCTTTCTGGTTTTACCTAGACCAGAAGAAAAGATAAAAGCACCTAAAATCAAAGGTTTAAAGTGGCATATGGTCCATACAAAACCAGTTAATATTTCAAGTACTGAAATCAGAAAGAATTTGAAATTAAAAAACGTGGAATCAGTAAAAAAACTGATTCCGCCTAGTGTTTATAAGACTCTCTTCTTTTATTTTCAACAATGGCTGTAAAATTCTTAGCTGCTTCTTCAATATGACCTTCTGTATTTTCAACAATGTAAGAATAATCGCAAGCATGTTCAAGCCATTCCCTTGCAATTTTCATTCTTTCGTCAATTTGTGAACTTGTTTCACCCCTGTTTCTTGTTTCAATTCTTTTTCTTAATATTTCTATCGCTTTGTCAATTCCTTCTTTACTTGTCAATAAATCCTTTGGTACAGGAGAGAGAAAAACATCTACATAAGGAATGCCAAGTTTGGCAAGCAAATGTTTATAGTAATTAGCCCCTGATATATTTAGGGAGAATATAGTGTCATCACCACTGTCCAACCTTTCTTGAATATGATCAGTTGACTTGCCAAAAAAATATCCATTATGAACCATTACCCACTCAGCAAGCTTATTTTTTGCAATTGCTTTTATAAACTCATCTCTGTTTGCAAAATAATAATCTTTCCCTTCTGTTTCATTTTTTCCTTTTGGTCTTGTAGTGTGACTTAATGCTTCAGAGACTTTGAGCATATCGTTCCTTGATAAGTGATCAATCAATGTTCCTTTGCCAGCCCCGGACGGACCGGTAAGAATTATTGCAATGTTTTTATTTGCTTTAGATTTATCTGTATCTAAGGTTATTTTTGGAGTTTCTCCTGATTCTAAAAATAAGAGCTGTGGGGATAGTTTTGCAAGCTCGAAATCTTCTAGCCGTAAAAGACATTCAGTTTTTTTTGCTTCTGTGATATTTTTAACTTGACTTATAGCTTGTTCTAATTTACCGTTAGGGTTTTCTACCACGTGTTCAAACTTATCAAGTTCGCTTAACCAAAGCTTGGATCTCTCAAGAAGAAGATCGATATATGTCTCATCAGTTTTTCCTCTACCTCTTTCTTTTAACCTTGTTCTTAAAATTTCTAAGGCTTCGTCAATTCCACCTGATTTATCCAACGAGTCTTTGGAAACAGGTAAAAGAAATATTTCTACAAAAGGTATACCTGCAATTTTTAGACCTTGTTTGAGAGGCTTAGCAACTGTTGGTCCAACAGCTGCTACTACATTTTTTCCTGAATTTAGTAATTCCTTGGTTTTTTGAAGATGTACACCATAAAACCCTGGTTCAAGGTCATTCCAGCTTAAAAATTCATTATTATCCCTCATTTTAATAAACTCATCTCTTGATACAAAGTAATAATCTACACCATTTATGTCCTTGTTACCCATTGGTCTTGAGGTATACAAAATAGCTTTTGTAGTACTTAGTGAACTATCACCATGTAGAACATTTGCAACTGAGTCTTTGCCTCCTCCAAATGGGGCAGTAATAATAATTACAAAGTTTCCAAAGGATTTTAGATTTTGCTTAGAAAGAGATAGTGGATCTAAATGTCCACAGGGAAGATCATCTGGGTGTATTTTACGTAATAATGCAACTCTTTGAGCGTCTGTACTTTCGGCTGGAGTTGTTTGTGTTAGAAGATTGGGCTTTGTTGTAAGTGCAGCTTCTCTTTGAAGAAGAGCTTCTGTAGCTGGATTGTTATTAGTTTGTGTAGTTATTGGTGGAACTACACTTAGTTCATTGGTTGTGGGCTGTTGCTCTGTGACTTTTCGCCCAAGTAAATCTGGAGATGCTGTAATTGATTCTGCGCGCATTACTACTGCTCTTTGCTTTTGTTATGAAATTTGAAAAGTACTTGTATGCTAGCAGTAGCATGTATGAAAAAATGTCAGTTCATGTAAATGAACGGTATGTGAAATAAAAATAATGTGTAATGAATATCTTACTGAAATTAAGGGAAATATTATTCTTTAAAATCAGCCATATTAATCCAGGGTGGCGGATAAAAAGTTTCTGGACTTCGGGGTAGTTCCGGCTGAGGGGTAAAGCCTTCATCAAGAAATCTTTCAGGAATTCCAATTGAATCACCAATTGCTTCGCATTCAGAAACAGACTGAGCACGCATTCTTCCGATGAATGTCGAAATGCCATTTACTGCAGAAGCAACTAATTTGCCTAAAATCATATTGGTAAGAACATTCTATCCTGGTCTTACCAAAAGGTCAATTAAGCCACTGCACAGGCTCCATTAGCAGCTTTTTTTAATTCATTAATCTTATCCAACTCTTCCCAGGGGAGTTTTAAATCAGGTCTTCCAAAGTGTCCATAGGCTGCAGTATTTCTGTAAAAAGTGCCGCCATTTAGTTTTGGCAGGTTATGAAGATTAAACTTTTTAATTATTGCAAGAGGACGTAAATCAAATACCTTATTAATTACATCTCCAAGCAATAAATCCTTAATCTTGCCTGTTCCAAATGTTGAAACACTTATGGAAATTGGTTTTGCTACTCCAATTGCATAAGAAATCTGAACCTCGCAGTGCCTAGCTAATCCTGCAGCAACTATATTTTTTGCAATGTATCGTGCAGCATAGCAGGCAGATCTGTCCACTTTAGTAGGATCTTTACCAGAAAATGCACCGCCGCCATGCCTTGCATAGCCACCGTAGGTGTCAACGATAATTTTTCTTCCTGTAAGACCAGCATCTCCCTGCGGTCCGCCTATAACAAAGCGACCTGAAGGATTTATCAAGTACTTTGTATCTTTGTCGATAAGATGGCCAAGCTCATCTTCAACAGGTTTAATCACAAATTCTTTCATATCAGCTTCAATGAACTTTTGTAAATCAGAATTATCTGTTTTCCCATTTATCTTTGCAGCATGTTGAGTTGAAATTACTATAGTATCGATTCTTTTTGGTATGCCTTTTTCATCATATTCAACTGTTACCTGAGTTTTACCGTCAGGTCTTAGATATGGAAGAATGCCCTTTTTTCTCACATGAGAAAGCTTTAATGCAAGCCTCTGGGCAAGGCTTATAGGAAGGGGCATAAACTCAGGAGTTTCATCGCATGCAAACCCGAACATTAGTCCCTGATCACCAGCACCAAGCTTATCAATTTCATCACTGGAATCTTCATCTCTGTGTTCTTTTGCAGTAGTTACCCCCTGGCTGATATCAGGAGATTGTTCTTTAACACAAACCACCACGCCACAGGTATGCGCATCAAATCCCCCTGCATCAGGACCTGCATATCCAATTTCTTCAATTGTTTTTCTTGCAAGAGTATCAAAGTCTATCCGGGTCTTCGATGTAATTTCTCCACCAATAACAACAAGTCCGGTAGTTGCAAAAGTCTCACAAGCTACACGACTTTTTGGATCTCCGGCTAATGCTGCATCCAGTACTGCGTCAGATATCTGGTCGCATAATTTGTCAGGATGCCCTTCTGTCACTGATTCTGATGTAAATAAACGTTTTGCCATAGAAATATTTCTCCTCTTTCTTTTATGAAAGCGATTTTATTACTTCTTTTTTTTGGAAAGAATTGATCCTAACCAAACAGGAAGTTTATCGCTCATCTTTCTGGAATTAGCACCTTTTCTTTTTATTGCGCACTCTTGATTTTGCGCTTTATAAGAAAGGTTGCTGTAGCTTCACAGGGCCAGTCCCTCAACTACTCTGGATAAGCCTGTATGGTTAACAGGATCCGACTAATATAATACATGATGAACTGATTTTTGAAAACAAATGAAAATGTAGCTTTTGTAAAGCACTGTCTTCACTAATTTTTCCTTTTACGACAAAATTAGGTAATGAGTAAAATTACATTTGATAAAAAGCTTGGTATAAAACAGGTAATTTCAAAAAAAGGGTATTGCAGAATAAAGCTTGATGTAAAACAAGAGCATCTTAACCACGGAGGAATTGTGCATGGAGGAGTTCTTGCAACTTTGTGCGATATTACACTTGCAGGAGCAGTTGCTACTGTAATGAAGAAAGAGGAATGGTGTGTAACAATTCAGCTTAATATTGAATATATGGATCCTGCATATTTTGGTGAACCAATTTATGGTTATGGCAAGGTAGTCAGAAAAGGAAAAACCCTTGCTTTTGTTGAAGGCGGAGTTGAAACAAAGGACAAAAGAAAAATCTGTAAGGCACATGGTATCTGGTTCATAAAACTTGGTCCAAGCAGGAAAATAAAAATTACTAAAGCAATTAAACAAGTTGAATAATTTATTAAACTCTTGCGCCAGCTATACCGGATTTGGATTTAATCCAGTCTTCAAGTTTTTCAACACTTGGTATTAAAACCTGTTTTCCTTCAGTAGGAATAATAAGCCCTTCGTCACGAAGTTCACTAAATGCCCTGTTAACTGTTTCACGCGGAGAATCAGACATCTTGCCTATATCTGTCTGCGTTAGTTTTGGAAGAAGAAGACCTTCTTTTGTCATTTTCCCATGCTCATTTGCAATAAGAATAAGTGACCTTGCAATTCTAGCGCTTGCAGGGAGGGAAACACTGCTTAGTCTGTGATTAAGTAGCCTGAGCCTTCTGCAGAATTCTCTGCTTAATGCAAGATGTACAGAGTGATAATTTTGCAGAATTGACAAAAAGTCTTTTTGTGAAAATACCAGAACTTCTACCTCATCATTACAGGCTGTTACATCAGCAGATCTTGGCTCTGAGTCAATAGCAGACATTTCACCAAAAAAGTCTCCCGGCTCAAGATATGCCAGCACTTTTTCTCTCATGGTTGGATCCATGGCTTTTACTGCAACTGTTCCCCGGCTGATTACATAAAGTGAGTTTTCTTCTTCTTCAGAAATTATTATTGGTGACTGGGGAGAATAAGTTTTCCTTGTGCACATAAGTGCAATTTCTTCGAGTTCAGCAGGACCCATTTCCTGAAACAGGGATACCTGGGCAATTTTATTTATTACTGAGGATGAAATTGTCATTTGTTATATTTCTGGCTGTGTAGCAGCTTGTTCGAGTAATTTCTTTTTGTCTTCAAACGCTTTCTTTAACCAGGGCTCAGCTTCTAGAGCGAGCTTTACCATTCCTGTACAAACAAGCTGGGTTTCTCCCTGCGGCCTGCCTGTATCACCCTGCACACGAACATTATTTAAATGAATGAGTGCAGCAAGCGAAGTGGTGCATACCATTCTAGTAGAAATTGCAGAAGGAAGAACATATCTTGCAAGCTCTGCTGATTCTCTTTTACCCAGTCCGCTTAATCTATACTCCTTGTAAAGTTTCATATACTGATCATGAGCTTTTTCCATCAAATTTTTAAAGGTAGTATTATCTACACCCTCTGGCTGGATATATCTGAAACCTGTTTCATAAGGGACATATCTTTGTGATTCCTGATCAATTGTTACGCCAACCTGATGTCTTACTATCTGATGACTTACTACTCTTGAACAAACAATAACATAGCTGAAATTAGGGTGACTGTAAGTAGTTCTGTGTCCTCTTTCAATAAGACCTAAAACAAGTCCTGTTCTTTTTTCTTCAAGAGTTTCATTCCATTCTTGTTCAAGTTCAGGCATACTTTTTACTGAGTAGCAAACCCTTGCTGCTCTCCAGATCAAGTACTTCATATTTTCTGTTCTTTGGATTAATTCTACAGAAGGTGCAATTGGTTCAACAATTCTTTTTGCAATATTGTCGTTTATTTCTTTTTCAATTTCTTCTTGTGACTTTTTTGGTGGCATATGTTTTTCCCTCACTAAATATATTTTAAAGTAATGCTTTTGATTAAACGTTAAGAGTTATCATTGTATGACCGTTTAATGTTTTTTAGAATATATAATTAGAAGTTATGCAAGGAATGCTTGAAGGAAAAGTTGCTGTAATAACAGGTGCAGCCAGAGGAATTGGTCAGGCTACTGCATTTTTATTTGCTAAAGAAGGAGCAAGACTTCTTTTAACAGATCTTGACAAGGGGCCGCTTGATGAATGTGTATCAAAGATTAAAAGTGAATTTAAGACTGATGTTATAGGGATTCAGGGAAATGTAACAAATGAAAAAGACTGTGAAAAAGTAATGAAAACAGCTTCTGAAAAACTTGGCAATGGTTCAATTGATATTCTTGTAAATGTTGCAGGCATAACTAAAGATAAATTTATTCATAAAATGACACTTGACGACTGGAATTTTATTATTAATGTGAACCTTACAGGGACTTTTAACTGCATTAAGGCAGCTTCGCCATTTATGAGAGATGCTGCAAAACTTGAAGAGGAGAAAACAGGAAAAATTAAAATGAGATCTGTAATTAATATCTCTTCAATTTCAGGCACTACTGGTAATGCAGCACAGGCAAATTATGCTGCAAGTAAAATGGGCATAGTTGGTCTTACGAAGACCGTTGCAAAAGAGTGGGCCAGATTTAATATTACCTGTAATGCTGTTGCACCAGGGTATATTGAAACCAGACTTACCCAGGTACGAAAAGAAGGAGAAGATTTTGGTATTCCTGAAAAGCAAAGACAAATAATTATGCAGTTGCAAAAGGAGACAGGACTTGCGCGTGAAGCTGGACAGTCTGATGATATTGCAAAAGTGATTTTATTTTTTGCATCTGACTTGTCATCATTTGTAACGGGTCAGGTTCTTACCGTTAGTGGCGGGCTTATAGGGACAATTTAAATTAAAATAAATCAATTAATTCTTCCTCGGCAGATTTTTTGCCAGGAAATACAGGGATTGATTCAAATATTGGTTTTTCTTCTTTTGGTGGAGCCTTTACAGTTTCTACAAGCGCTTCTTCAGGCGGGAGATCAGGTGCTTTTTCTGATGGTCTTACTTCTACAGCAGCTCCCTCAGGTCCAACGGGAGCAGCCCCGAGTTTTTCTGAGATCCCTGAAGCACTTTCTATATACCCACTTAGATCAATTGGTTTGTTTGATATTTTTACAGTTCCTGGTTTTGTAGTGAAAGGGATATATAAAAGAGTTTGCCTTATACTTCCCGGATTCCAGGTGATTCTTCCAAGAGCATTACTTGATATCTGGAACTGACCGGTTGAGTCATTATCAACAACAACAGCACCATTTATTACAACATTTCCATCTATTCTGAGATTGCCGTGAATATAAAGTATGCCATTGATTTCAACCGGGTTTTTGCTGTCACCTACAATTTCAACATCTCCTATAGGTCTTCCCTGGTTGTCACCACGTGTGTCTATGATTATTATTCCTTTCCCTGAAAGTATATTGTTATCACTGAAAGAAGGAGTTGCTTCAATATAACTAAGTCCCATGTATCCTAATGGGAGTCCATAATCATCTTGTGGTACAGCAGTTTCATTTGTGTAAAGATCGGCAAGTCCTATTAGCTGCTCAGGATTGCTTCTGAAAATATTTGAGAACTTTGCCTGGTTTCGAATCCCAAGACTGAAGTCCTTAGGGACAATATGTTTTTCGGCTACACTGTCTGATATTTTTTCCTTTGAAATTACAGGTGGTATAAACTGAAAAACAGAATCACCTTCATAGTGAAAATCCATTAATCCTGGTGGCATAAGTTCAAGAGTATCATCACTGACTGTGCTTATTACTGAGTAATCCAGCTCACTTATACTCTCACCTTCCCTGTAAACTGATACAAATGCTCCTGGGATAAATCCAAGATCTACCGGTGGTTTCTTATCATCTTTCCCTTTTGTTTTATCCTGATTTTCGGGCTCTTTTTGCTGTTCTTCTTCTTTCTCAGGCCCACTGATTTTTAAAACAGAGTTTGAAATATATGTTGGCTCTGTAAGCGTTGTCATTGCAGTTGTAGCACCCAGAACTTTGTAACTTCCGCCATCAAAATTTATTTCACCATTTGTAATTATTCCTGCGTTTATGTTTGGTACCTGTCTTTGAACCATCTCACTAACAGTTCTTGTAATTTTACCTATCATTGTGGTTGTCTCAAGAAGCCAGACAGTTTCAAGATCAGTATTGGAAAATGGACCAAGTTTTTGCTTCTCAGTTAATTCACTATCAATTTCCTCTCCTTCTTCTTCCTCCGAATCCTCTTCATCCTCCGAGGGATTATCATCCTTCCTCCCTTTTTTATCTTCTTCATCTTCAGGAATATCATCACCTTCATCTATTAAAGGTAAAAGATTGTCAACAATTCTAATATTAAGCAATGTCAGACTGGAACTCACTATAGCTGTGTCTGCAGTAACTGTTTCTATTTGATCGGGAGGGAGGATATTAAAAATCCATGCATTTGATAATCCGCCTTCTGTTGCAACAATAAGAGAGTGGTTCCCTGGTTCTACAGCTTTGTCTATGTCAATTGATACTGTAATTTCATTCCCAGCAGTGGAGTGATCTTTTACCTTTGGTACCAGACCGGCAACATCAGGGAGAACTACAGGTGGACTTTTCTTTAGGTATAAATCAAGACCATAGATTTTAATTATCACTCCTTTTTGTCCAGCCTTAATCTCAAAAAGCTGATTTCCATCTGTGGATCTTATGTCATTAATTACAGGTCTTGAACTACCGTCATACTGAGGGATTGCATAAAATTCAGTAGAAGCACTTTCCCAGTAAAATTTTGATATTCCTGGCATGACTTCACCGGTAACAAGATACTCAACCGAGGGTCCTGACTTCACGTCTTCTATAATTATGCCTTTGTTGTTAAATCTTATATTCTGAGAATAATTTATATTGTCACCAATTACAGTAAATACGCCTCTGTTACCAACCTCACAATAATTTGGTGCAAGTGATTTAATTACAGGGAGAGGGAGTTTCTCACGAAACATTTTATTCTGCTCCGGAGTTATATCACTGAGCTTTAAATTTATTTTTTCATCTTTGTAGACAACAATTTTTGATCCATTTGTAAGTGTTGTGCCTCTTGGAATATTAATATTTCCAATCATTTCTACATTTGCTTCCGGCCTCATTGCCGGATCTTCTTGGTTTTGGGTTGCCTGTTCTGCCACTTGCTCCTGGTTTTCATCATCTGGTGGCTCTGGTGGATCACGAAATGTTATATAGCGGGAAATTTTTAACACTTCATCTGCATAATATTCGTCAAAGTCCTCTGTTTCTTCGTTGAAGTCTTCTTCAGCTGTTTCATCTTCTTCATCTTCTTCATCATCAAATCCTTCGTCGGACTTAAGTTTCTGTTCCCTTTCAGGAGAAATTTTCATTCTTGTTTTTGTGTTTAGTCTTGCCTTGATTCTTTCGTTGATGCCTTCTGCTACGGATATAGCCTGAAGAGACTGAAGACTGCTTTGCATCTGTTTAAGATTTAAAGATACAAATAAATAAGAAACACCAACAAGCGATGAAAAAATAAAAGTAAGTATTAGTGCAAAAGGTAATGTGAATCCACTATTATTCCTAAAACCATTTTTTAAAAGCCTTGTCTCCACTATATATTTTTTATAGCACAGAATATGTCTTTAATTATTTGGATAAAACAGGGTTTTTCCACTGGGTTCCGTCTTCAAAAACTACACTTGCTATCTTTACCCTGTAAGTTTCCCCTTCTCTTTTTGAATCGAGATCATTATACTCAACTATTCTTCTTTCATAAGGTACTATAGGCCTTGATATTTTTGTTTCTTTTTGAATTGTGAGTGTTTCAGTAAATGGTATTTTTCTTTCCCAAATTATAAGCACTGACTTTATAATTTTTGGGGTTTGGTTTATAAGTTTTAAATTATATTTTACTTCCACACCTTTTAATTTAAGATATTCTGACTTTGTGTTTTTAACATATGCATCTATTATAAAAAGCGGATCCTCCTCGGAAGATGTTATTTCAACATACTTTTTGGTTCTTTTTGTTTTTCTGATTTGTTTATTTCTCTGATGTATAGACTCTCTGGCAATATTTTTTTGTTTGAGACTTTGCTCATTTGTTTTTCCCCGAAAGCCATATGCTTTTTTCTCTTTTTCTAGTTTTTTTACATTTTCCTGCTTGGACTTTTCTTTTTCTGCTTTAATTCTTTCTCTTTCTGTCTTTCTTTCCTTCTCTTGTTTCTCCCTTAGCTCAAGTCTTTCTTTCCTTTGTTTTTTAGAGAACTCGCTGGGTTTAAAAAAAGAAATCCCTTTTTTAGATGCTGGAGTAGCTGCAGGAGCAGGGTCAATTATGACTGGAGCAGCTTCTTGGGAATATCCACTTAAGTTAGAAAAAGAGAAAATTGAATATCCAAGCAGGATGATCACAGTAATTGAAATTATTTTTGTTTGTTTTCTCATTTTGATCGTATGCCTTACCCACTTGGTGGAGCTGTTTCTGAATCTATACTATCCTCTTTTGCTGTGGTAGTTTCTTCAGGAATATTTCTAATCGTGGGTGTTATTAATACAATCAGTTCGCTTTGTGACCTTTGTCTATTTCTGTTGTTTATAAAGTCTCCTATTATGGGTAGCTTTGTTAAAAACGGCAACCCTACCTTATCAACAGACTTATTGTCTACAATTAAACCACCAATTGCAACAGTCTCACCGTCTCTCACCTGGACATCTGCATTTATTCTTCTTCTTGTAGTTGTAGCTGGTACTGTTACACCATTTTGTGTTGTTGTACCAGAGTTGTCTGAAACCTCAATCTGAATTTTAGCTGTTATTAGACCTCCTGTTCCTACAATTGGTGTAATGCTTAGTGCAGTACCTGCAGTAATTCTCTGTAACTGTTGGGTTGCAACGACACCAATTTGTTGTCCCTGACCGGTTGCTGCACCTAGTACTAGGTTAGTGTCGGTATCAATATTAATCATTGCTGTTCTGCCTGAAAGGGAAACAAGCTTTGGATATGCACGAACTTGTGCAAGTCCTAGTCTTTCTAGGTATGTAATTTGGTTATTAAATATTCTCCATAAGTCTGGACTAAAGTCAAACACTGTAAGTCCTTTATTAATTTTTCCAATTGCAAAACCGCCGTCCCTGAAGATTTTAAGATCTTCAGATGCTCTTCGCTGCACTTCAATAAGTTTTAATTCAAGCTCTACCTGTGGCAGAGGTTTGTCTATTCTGCCCAGGAATTCTTCAATTCTTTTTAAATCATTTGGAGAACCATCAGCTATAAGAGCATTTTGATCATTGCTGATTCTAATGTTTGCTCTAACTTCCACCGGGAGAAGAGTTTGTACATCCATTGCCTCAAGGTTCATTAAAAAGAACATTTTGCTTTCCTGACCAATTGTGTAATTTTTGTTTAGTCTGTTGTAAATAACAAAGGTTTCACCATCGTCCCCGACAATGGTGTAGTCAAATGATGTGCCGCTAAGAACAAGCCTTAATGACTCTTCAATATTGAGATTTCTCACCCGGCAGCTAACCCGTTCAGTTGGTGTTGCAGTTAGTACAATATCTATTCCGAATTTATTTGCAAGGTCTTTTAATAGTGTTGCAAGATCCTGATTATCATATGAAATATCTGCTTTTCGTTCAAGAAGCGGAAGACTTTTATCAACAGTTGTTGCGCCTAATCCAAATATCATTATTGGGCTTGCAGCGCTGCTTCTTATTACTGTATAACTATTTCCAGTAGTTGTGTAATTTACCATTGAAGCATCAACCAGGCTGAAAAATGCTTCTTCAAAGGACTGATCCTGAATTTCTATAACAGCGATCGTTTCATCATCTCTTATATCACTCCCTACAGAGATGCTCATGCCGCTTATTCTTGCAAGTGTTGCAAAAGCGTCCTTTACTGGAATACTTCTTGCAGAAAATGTTATTAGATCAGCTTCTTCTTTGATTTGTTCCTTGGTTTTTAAAACAGACTCATCTTTTTTAGATTTCTTTTTTTTGCCCTGTAGGATATCTTTTCCAATTTCACTTTCAAGAGTTGGCTGCAAATCAAGATTAAAATCAATATCGTCCTGTGCCCTGGATTTATTTGGACTTAAACAAAGGGATAGCAGGATGACTACGATAAGCGCACGAATATTTTTAATTCTGCTTTTCATGAATTATCTTGGTGCAAATAACAATTTGATAGACAACCCTGTTAACTTAAGGTTCCATTTGAGGTTGACTATATTATTAAATGTGGTTGCTTATCTTGAACGATTATCTGGATTATGTATTTAGTTTGATTTTCTTTTGTGTTCACTTTTAATTTTTTCGATAATATCTTTTACCTGTTGATCACTTAACCCACTAGATGTAGCGGTATCATCATCCTGTTTTGATTCCTGGAAATCTCCTTTTACCACTGAAAAATTAGAAGTAAGCCATGGAGTTGGTGAAGGAGGCCTGGGTGCATTTGGATCAGATTCCTGTGGTGAGTAAGGATTATATCTGTCTATAATCGGGTCAGTATCTTTTCGTAATTTTTCAGCTTCTTTTTGTACAGTTTCATGATGCTGTGTAGTTGAAGACTGTTTGATCATTTCCTTTTCATCTTTTGGCTGGCCTTTTGCCGGAATAGTTGTTGCTGATTCAAGCAGCGAGGAACTTACTCCTGAAATGGTCATTGGTTTTTTTGGATCAAGTACTTTTATAGGTTGTGGAGCTCTGGTTATTTTATCCTTCTGGGTTGTACCTACAACTTTTACGTTAGGGGGCAACTCCAGTTCTTTTACCGTTGTTACAACACTTACAATTGGAGGTTTCTTTGCTTCTTCACGAAGCCTTCTAGCTTCATGAGCAGCCTGACGAGCAACGTCCCTGGCTTGGACTAAAGCAAGTTTTGCAGCTTCTTTTGCTTTCTTGAGCCTTTCTTTTTCCTGTTGTTTTTCTAATTTAACTCTTTGCTTTTCAGCACGAATCCGGTCTTTATCGGCACGTTTTTCAGCACGAATACGCTCTTTTTCCTGCCTGACCAGCAGACGCATTCTTTCTTTTTCTTTTCTTAGTCTTTCCCTTTCTTTCTGAAGAAGATTCCTTTCTCTCTCCTTTGCTTTTCTAAGCCTGAATTTTAATTTTTCTTTGGCTTTTCTTTCTCTTTGTTTTTGTTTCTTCCTTTGAAGTTTTAATTTTAATGCTTTTTTTGCACGAAGTTTTCTAAGTCTTTCAATTTTAAGCCTCAGAGCTTTTCTTTTCTTTTCTCTTTGAGTCCTTATTTTTGCAAGCCTTTTCTGTATTGCAATTTTTTTAGCTTTGAGTTTTTTGACTTTTAGCAGCTTTTGTTTTTTAAGTTTTACTTGAAGTTGTTTTAGTTTTTTTACTACTTTTTTGTCTTTTTTTGATCCTTTTATTTTTATACGAAGTGATTTTGCATGTTTCTTTGCCTTTGAGCCCTTTGACCCAGTATCAAAAGAAACACCACTATAAAGCTTTTTTCGTTCAAGTTCGCAGTCTCTGCATGAGCCAGGCCTGTAATCAACAGTGTTCTTTGAACTGAGACCTACTCCACAAACCTTGCAATATTCTGCCATGTATATACTATAACCTACCCTATGTTTTATCAAATAATAGTATAGATGAAGAGTACTTGTCTGGCCAAGAAGTTAAAACAAATAAGTAAGATTGTTATGTATATTGGCCATGAATGAAATGTATTTTCTATTACTTTAAGAAGTCATTTCTAACAGTATCTCAATGATGAGTGAAGAGGGCCCATAGCTCAGATGGTAGAGCGTTTCGTTCGCAACGAAGAGGTCGGGGGTTCGACTCCCCTTGGGTCCATTTTTAAACGCCTCAGAACTGCTATGCAGATTCTTCGGCTATTAGGTTCATCATTTAGCACGCTCAGACTTTCGCTAAAGAAAGTCTTCGCTTAAAAATTCTGTAAGGGAGATTCGTTTTTAGCGGTCTCACCAAGCCAATAGCCTTTATCCATCCCTAAGCAGATTAATAAAATATTTTCTTACAACCTGATTATTTCTTAATTTATAAATTGCTCTTGCTTCAATCTGCCTTACTCTTTCAAGGCTGATTCCCATCATATTTGCAACTTCATTTAAACTTCTTTCTTTTTCAGAGATCTGTTCCTCATTTATTCTGTATCGTAGCTTTATTACTTCCTGTTCTCTTTCTGTTAGTAAGTCTTCAATAGCTTTATTTATTGCTGAAGAGAGAAATTTTATATCTGATGCTTCATCCGGCTTTATATCTCCTTCTTCATTTTCAAGTAAATCACCAAGACTTGATTCATATTCATTTCCAACACGCAAATCTAGCGAGACAGGCTGTGATTCCGATTTAACAACCCTGTCAATTGTCTTTTTTGAAAGTCCTGTTGCAATTGAAATGTCTTCAACGCTTGGTTCTCTGCCAAGAGTTAATGGCAACGTTTCCTTTACTTTTTTTAATCTCATTAAAACACCTTGAACCGAATTCGGGAGCCTGATAATTCTGCTTTTTTCAGTAATGGCTCTTGTTATTGCCTGTCTTATCCACCATGTTGCATAAGTTGAGAATCTATAACCAAGTTTATAATCAAATTTTTCTGTTGCCTTTATTAGTCCGATATTTCCCTCCTGAATAAGGTCAAACAGATCCAGACCTCTTGTACTATATTTTCTTGCAATACTTACCACAAGCCTCAGGTTAGCCCTGATTAGCTTTTGTCTTGCTACCTCTCCAGTCTTTTTCTTTTTTATATTTGGGTTATTTTTCCCTTCAGAGTATGCTTGAGCAAGCTTATATTCCTCATCAGACTTTAAAAGACGAGTCTTTGATATTTCTTTGAAATATAAAGAAAGAGTATTGTGGGCATTTTGACTTGCCTTGATAGCGTTAGCGCTATTTTCGGTTAATGGCTCGTTAAAAAGCCCTTCTTCTACCGCTAAGTCGGTTATTGTTATTTGTGTATCTTCTTGTTCAAGCATAGATAAAGCCTTTATATGAGGCTGTATCTTAAATACCATTTGTTTTAGGTATTTTTACGGGGTCGGCCCTAGTGAATCTAAGTAGTTTTGGTAAATTTTCTAATATAAAATAGTGACGATATGGGTACAGAACCCTTTATTTAAGGTACCAATAAAGATTAATAATACAATTACAGCAAGAATTTCTTAAGAACCAGATTAAAAATCATAGCTCTATAACCTAACTCTTTTATAATGTCAATAGAATATTTCCCAAGTTAAAATCCAATTTTTATCTTCTGGTTTCCTCTGATTCTTTTCTGTCTGGCTAAAGGGTTTCTTTGCTTGTTATTGCCTACCTAGTATAAGGTGTCAGAGTAAACTACTTATAAAGTAAGATTTTATCCGATTCATTCGGTAAAATCTGGATGATGTGAAAAGAGGTGCCTTCTAGATGTACTTTGCAAAGCCTGACAAGCGAAGAATGAGCGAGGAAGGCGGTAGGTAATAACCTTTGCTTTAAATTATTATCGTACATGAAGTGCTTATAGAATCAGATCAATAATTAATCTTAATTGTCTATTATCTTCAAATTGTTTTGTGTACTAAAGAAGTGTAGAATATACGCGGTGATCTAAACTGTTATTCAAGAAATAAAAAAGATAAATCAAGGAAGAATTTAGAAGGACTTATATGAAAAACACAGATTTAGAAGAGCAGATTGTATGCCTTGTAGACTATGGAATAATACATGCAAAAAGAGACATGATTAGAATACTAAGAGATCTGGATCGTGTGGAATATGTAGATTTAATTGATAATATTACAGCTGCAAAAGGCGAGGGGTATGTTGTTGAAGTATATGCAAACAGCTATGATTCAACATTGATTTTTAATCAAAGACTTCATATTAATGTAAATGGATTTGATTTTTTAAAGATTTCATCTGTTCCGGCTAAGGTAATTGATCTAATTTCAGGTCACAGGGTTGTTAGGCTTAAACCATTGCTGAGTTTGCATAATACAAACCAATCAGCTATTGAAGAAGAAATTGATGAGCAAAGGCTTGCAATAGCAAGCCAAATGGCTTGTGATAATGAAGTTGATATAGATTACCCTGCAGACTGAACAGCCTTTTCCTCTAAAGCTGATTGTGTTTCATTAGCAGCAAGTTGAGCTTCCTCTTCCTGTTGTTTCTTCTCTCTGGCACGTTTTGCTGCTTCTTCCTGAAGTTTTTCTTTAATCTTGTTTGCTTCCTGAGTAAGCCTGAAGTACTGCTGGAATTTTTTAGTTGTTTTCAGAATAAAACTAAGCCCTTGTGGTTTTTTGGTAACCAGTTCCTGTTCAACAAGTTCATTTATATGATCATATGCTCCTGAACCACGGATATCTATTATTTCTGACTGAAGAACAGGTTCTTTAAGTGCAATAGCTGACAGTGTCCTCATTGGTCCAGGATTTAATTCGAGAGGCATCATATCTGTCACCACATTTAGATATTGTGTTTTTACCTGAATAATGTATCCATCGTCTGCTCCTATTTCAAGACCGCCATTTCTGTCTTCGTATTCCTGAATTAACTGTACAATTGCTGACTGAACATCGTCATATGATGCATTTAGCATTTTTGAAAGGGCACCGGTTTTCAGTGGTGTATCAGTTACAAATAAAACTGCTTCTACCTGAGCCTTTAAGTCTGATTTTAATGCAGATGCAATTCCACTAAGTGCAGATTCTGTATGTTCAATTGTTTCAGTATAAGTTTCTTCCTGCAAATCAGTTTCTGAGGTTTCTTCTGTAGGTTCTTCAGTGGTTTGTTCAATTTCCATCTGGTTGTCCAGTACCGTCTCCATTACTTATCACCTCCTCAGTGTTTTTAATTTCAATTATTGCTTCAGTAGCTATCTCTTTTTTAGATCTTTGTGTTTCTGAAACAGGAATCTCTGGTTTTAAAACAGGATCTTTTTTCCTTATTCTTTTTATTTTTTCCCTGAGTTTATCCACTAATCCTTTTTTCTTTTTTGTTTCACTTACAAGAGGTTCTGGGGCTTTTGGTTCTTCTATAATTGTGCCGCTTTTATAGATAAAAACTTCTCCGTAAAAATCGTTTTGTACAAGCACTATTTTTTGCATGTGTGCTAAAAACAAAAGTCCTAAGAAAGGTTTTGAAGTATCATTCATTACCTGTGATAGAAAACTTAGTGTTATTGGTTTTTCGTCAGTAATAAGATGCTCTTCTATTATTGCTTCAATTTTTTCAACCACCTCATCTACATCTTCTTCCTGTGCTATTTCAAAAAAATCATCGGGGGTTTCCGGAGCTACAATTGTAAATGCTCTTTCAGCCCGCATTTTTGTACGGAGTGCTCGTCTTTCTTCCTCTTCTTCAGCCTGTTGCAGTGCAAATATTAAATCACCAAGCGAGATTTTTCGTTTTCTTTGTAGTTTTGCAAGAGGACTTCTTGTGAGAAATGATTCAAGCCTTGAGATATCCAGGTGAAATTCTTCTTCAGAAAAAAGCATTTCATCTTCAGGAAAGTAATTTTCAGTCTGCCGGCTAGCTAGAAGTGTTTCATTTGAAAGATTAAGCAATATATCGGATTTTAATCTTAAGAGGACACTGGCGTAAAAAATTGCTCTTCCGGCATTAAGAAGATTCTCTCTGGGACTTTTGTTTAGTGCGGCAAGATATTTATCCGTGACCTCTATAATATCTACATCCCATGGATCAATTTCACCCTTTTCTGCAAGCTGTACAAGGATTTCAAGCCCACTATCAAGACTTTTAAAATCCTTAATTTCATTTTTACTTTCTTCAAGTTTTTCCATAGGTTTAATTAAATCCTTATGCGGTCATTAATTCTGCTTCTTCATTTTTCTTTTTTATGTGCTGGACACCTATAATTTGAGTGAATCCATCTGCTCTTAATGTAACTCCTATTGCCTGATCAGCATTATTCAGCATTGGTCTGCGTAAGCTAACAACTACAAACTGTGCATTCTGAGACTGTTTCTTTACCATTTGTGCAAGTCTTTCTGCATTAAAGCTGTCAAGGAACATGTCCACCTCATCAAAAGCATAAAATGGAGCTGGCGAACATCTCTGAAGAGCAAACATAAAGCTAAGAGCAGTCAGTGATTTTTCGCCGCCTGACATTGCTTCAAGTCTTTGCATTTTCTTGTCGCGTGGTCTTGCTCTTATTATTAATCCGCCACCAAATGGATCTTCCGGGTTTTCAAGAACAAGTTCACCATGTCCATATGAAAGCTCATGAAATATTTCCTGAAAGTGTTTGTTAACTCCTTCAAAAGTTTGAAAGAATGTAATTTTCTTTTGCTCTGAATATGAGCCAATTTTTGAGCCAATTGCTTCTTTTTCTTCTGTTAATGATTTAAGTTTTTCCCTAATCTCATTTTCCCGATTTGTGACATTGTCATATTCTTCAATAGCTCTCATGTTTACGGGTTCAAGAGCTCTCATTCTTTTTTCAATACTTTCAATTTGTTTTGTGATTTTTTCAAGATCAATCTCTTCAGGAGGCTTGTAATCTTCATTTTGTGTCTGTTCTTGAAGCTTTGTGCGAAGATTGGTTAAATCAGGCTCAATTTCTCTTAATTTTAATTCTACAGTAGTTACCTTCTCTGCGAGCTGGTCAATTAACTGCTGAAGTTCTCCTTTTTGTTCGCCCTTTGAAATTAACCCGTTTGATATTTCATTTCGTTTTGTACTTAATTCATTAAGTCTTTTTGTTTCTCCTGCACTTTCTTTTTCAAGTTTTGAGATCTGTTCTTCAAGTGTTTTTGATTTGTTTTCATGTTCAGGAAGTTCTCCGTTTATTCTTTCAATTTCACTTTTGGAGGTATTTATTTTTCCCTGATATTGTTCTATTGCTTTTAAGTTAAAATCAGCTTCGACAGAGAAACTTCTGGTTTCAGTTATTATTTCCTGTAGTTTTGCTTCAAGCTCCCTTGTTTTTACTTCTATATCCTGGCTTTCAGTTACCAGTGCCTCAAGACTGCTATCCTTTATCCCTGCTGCAATGTGATGTAATTCAACTTCAAAATTTGTGATTTCCTGTTCTTTTTCCTTAACTTTTCCATCAAGCTTTTTGAGTTCTCCAGTGTTCTGTTCAATTGTCAATGCAAGAGTACTAATTTTTTCCTTGCTATCTTCGGAGGTTTTATTTAGTTTGTTTAAGGTTTCTAAAAGAGTTGAGTTGTTTGCTTCTTCTTTTGCAATTTCTGTTTTTAATGAATCGAATTCTTCTTTTGCTTCTTCAATTTGCTTAGCGAGCTCGCTTAAATCATTTTCAAGCTGAGAAACATATTCCTGGAGTGATTTTATTTCTCTCGTAAGCCTTTCTTGTTCTGCTTCCCCGGTTTGTCCAAAGCTTACTTGTGATTTTATCTGCGAGCCACCTGTAATTGCCCCACTTTTTTCAAGCAGATCCCCTTCCGTGGTAACCATTCTGTTTTTGCCTATGTTTTTTCTGGCATTATCCAGGGTGTCCATTATAAGAGTATCTGAAAGTGCGTAGTAAAAGGCTTCTGTGTATTTTGGCTCGAACTTAATTAACTCTATTGCCCATCCAAGTGCACCTTTTTGTGTCGGAGGAAGCATGGTAGGAGCTGGTTTTAATTTGTTTAATGGTAAGAATGTAGCTCTTCCTGCATTTGTGCTTCTTAAAAGTTCAATACAGCGGCTTGCTATTTCATCAGTATCTACAACGATGGATTTAAGTCTGTTTCCGCTTGCCACTTCAATAGCAGTTTTATACTTTTCTCCTACAAAAGCAAGCTGTGCAAGTGTTCCATGAATACCTTTAATTCCTGAATTAAGAACTGTTTCTACCGCAGATCCCTGACCACTTGTTTCTTTTATGACTTGTTTGTGAACTTCAAGCTTGTCCAGTTCTCTTTCAAGTTTTGCAAGCTTTTTGTTCCTCTCGTTTAATTCCTCACGACTTTCAATCTCTTCTGCTTTTAATTTTGAAATGTGTTTTTGAAGCGCAGTTCGTTTCTGCTGGAGCTGATTTAATTTTGAGTTTTTAAATTCACTGCTATGTGTGAGTTCTTTAAGTTCTGAAAGAGATTTTTCAGCTGTCTCTTTTACGTTTTCCAGATCTCCTTTCTGATGCAGTATTTGTTCTTCAAGTCTTGTGTGCTTTGTAAGAAATTCTTCCTTATCAGCCTTAAGACTGTTAATTTTTTTCTGTACTTCCAAAATTTTTGAGGTAGAAAGATTCTCGTTTTGTCCTTTTGATTTGAGTTTATCCTGGAGTTTCTGATATTCTTGGTTTAATTTGTATACTTCATCCTCGATTTTCCCTTGTTCTTTTTTATCTTTATCTTTTTTTCTTTCAAGATCATTTACCTTTTTCTCCAGTACTTTTATTTCATTCTCAAGATTCTGGATATTACTGTTATGATCCTTGATTTGTTTATTCAGGAAATCAACCGTAGACTGACATTTGCTTATTTCAATTTTTGTAAATTCAAGATCTTCTACTAACTTTTTCTGCGTTTGCTCCCTTATTTTCTGTGTCTCTACCTCAATATCAACAAGGGTCTGTTTGTCACTTTCAATCTCATCATTAAGTTTCCCGAGTTTAATGATAGAATCAGTTCTTTTTTGCCTTAAAGAAGCATTTTCTTCTTTTAATCCGGTTATTTCAGTATCAAGTTTATTAATTCTTGCTGAGAGACAATGTTTTTCAAGTTCTCGGAGCTCATTTTTAAGCTTTGCATATTTAAGTGCTTCATTTCTTTCTCCCTGGAGCTGTTTCAGCCTCTCATCCAGTTCAAGCAATATTATATTTTCTTTTTCAATTGCTTCCTGAACTTTCTGTAATTCTATTTGTGCAAGTTCAATTTTTCTGTCAAAATCTGCAACGCCTGCAAGCTCATCTATTATTTTTCTTCTTTCAACAAGAGACATGCTGATTACTGATGTGACGTCTCCCTGCATGACTACGTTGTATCCATGGGGACTCACGTTATATTTGGATAGTCTGTCATGAACCTCAGTAAGTGTAGAGGTTTTACCGTCCATATAATAGGTGCTTGTATATCCGTTATCTTTTACTTTTATTTTTCTTGTTACCTCAATTTCTGTTTCACCGTCATCAGTAAATCTTATTGTTACCTGTGCTTCCTTCTTTCCTGTGAGATTATTAATTAAGTCAGGAAGCCTTTCTGCTCTCATTGTTCTTGATGAAGAAAGACCCAAGGCAAATAAAATACTGTCTATAATGTTTGATTTTCCAGAACCATTTGGTCCAGAAATTGTTGTGAATCCTGGCAAAAGAGGAATCAGGGTTCTCTTCCCAAAGGATTTGAAAGTATCAATTTCAATTTCTTTTAAGCGAAGTCTTGAATTCATTCTTGTTTAGCCAGTTTTATACCTAACGAGATAAGCAAATTGCCTGCTTATCTCACGCAAATTTATGAATCAACAGTGATCTTATAAGACTATATTTTTTTATCATATTATCCTTCACTTGGCCAGCAAATTTAGAATATATTAATACACAAAATGTATATATGCCACTTATCTCAAACACTAGATATGATGTATATACTACATTTAAATTGTCTCTAGTTAGATCGTTGCTGTAGATTATTATGTTCCGTTATACCAGTAATTTTACCTTTTTTCTCTCTTTTGTTAATAGATTTGAATGTCAGGCGGCTACACCTTAATGCACTATTCAATATTCTTCTAACCCTTATTTCATCGTTTATATGAATTTTGCCTTCAGCAGCATCTGTAAGTATGTCAAGAGACTTATTTAATCTTAAGGTAGTACATCTTATTAATTTGTTAATCATTGAATTAATCTTTACCTCTTTAGGCTGCAGGGCAAAAAATATTCTTAAACTATCAAGCGCGTCAAGAGATCTTTTAGTGTCTGTTTTTGCCTCTGAGTAATTCACTGATTTATCTTTGGTTAGCTTTAGATCTCTTATTGCATCAGAATTGAAATCCACAACACTTGAAGAATCCATTAAGTTTTTAGAAAGATCATTAAAATCAGATATTTTTCCCCATCCGCATGCCGAGGAACCTGGATCAACCTTTTTAAATAAACTTCCATGATAATGTGTTTTTGAACACATGTCATCTCTGTCGAAAATTGCACCATTTGCTTTAGTATGTGGATTGAAATCTGAATTTACATTAAAGGAATCCACTTTTGTATAAACCTGTATCCCTGCCTTGGGGCCGGTTACAAGGACATAAGTGGTTGTCTCTTCAGAAATAGTAATCACCGTGCCTGAGCCGGATGAGCTGCTGCTTGAAGAGCTTGTATTTCTTAGAATACCGGATGAACCGCTGCTTGAAGAGCTGCTTGAGCTGCTTGAAGAACTGCTGCTTGAAGAGCTGCTTGAGCTACTTGAAGAACCTGTAGACTGGAAAAGAAAATTCTGCTGAATTATTCCGCCAGCTGAGTTTGTATATGAAGACTCAAAAAAATCCTGTGCTTTCGATTCAGATTCAAAAAAGGTGATAAAAAAGAAAATCAGTGATATTAAAACAGAAAATTTTAAAATTGAGGATTTCATTTCTTGTTAAACATATTTATTGTTGATCAAGCACGTTAATAGGGTTAAGAATGTACAGAAAAAGTTTCTACCTACCGCCCTCCTTGCTCATTCTTCGCTTGTCGGGCTTTGCAAAGTACTTACGGTCTGCTATTCCTAACATTCTACAGGTTTTGCCGAATGAATCGCCAAAACCTTTCATTACAAGTGAGTTAACTATAAAATTACAGCAGTAGGTAGGCAGTAACCAGAAAAAATTAATCTTTTGCTCTTGACTTTTATATAGGAAATTTGGCCTAATCAGATTAGAGCTATTTAAGAAAAATAAATATAAAAATCTCTATAAATAACATTTTGGAGGACAGGGGGATGTTATGGTAGGTTCCGTTAAGGGCGTTTGTGTTTCTAATATTAGTCCGTTTGCTGCTAATTTTCCTTTAGGAGAAAATTCTGGATCTTCAGAAGGAGGTACCTTAAAAGGTCTTACTTCCAAGGAAGAGCATCATACTGAGCATATAAAAATTACCGATCCAATTGATTTAACAGGAAACAAGTTAAAAGAAATTGGTTTTGATACTCCAGTAGCTCAGCTTCAAAGAGGTGTTGTCAGATTAAGGGTAGAAGTAAACGGGGAAACTGTTGGAGCTGGCTCAGGAATTGTAATAAGTCGTGACGGCTTAATCTTAAGCGTGAACCATGTACCAGCAATTGGTCAGAAGACTGGCTCAGCTAATCCATTTGATTTGCTTCCTGGCAGACAGGTGTTAAAAAATTTAAAAACATGGGGTGAACTTTTGGGCCAGGGTGGGGAAGTAAAACTTGTAGCAGATTTTCCACTTTTTCCAAAGCCAGAACCACCAAATACAATATTTACTCCAAAGCCATCTCTTGGAGAGCTCTCGGGAATTAAAATACAAATGACAGAATGTTATAAAGCAGGTGGCGCCACAGCTTATGGCAGGACTGATGACACTATAGAATTATTCACAGTTCCATTACAAATTCTTGCAGAGTCACCGCAGGAAGATTTAATGCTTGCAAGAGTTATAGCACCTGAACAAAAAGATCCGTTCTCTCATATAAAAATAACTGATACTGTGCCTGGTAATGGAGATTTTGTATATTCAGTAGGGCATCCGCTTGGTATAAAACATAATGCACTTGCACTTGGCGAAGTAGTAGATCCAAGTTTTGATGTAAAAAGAATTGAAGAAGCCGTTAAAGCACATGGCATTGTTTTAAATGGCATAAATAATCTTCTTTTTGGTGGAAAAGGACCAAAAGGAAACAACTTAAGTGAATTTGCAAGAGCTGTATCTTTAGTGTTTGCAGGAATTGATGTTGAGCCGCTTGTGAAATTTTTAAATGGTGCAGTGGTGTCAACAAACAGAATTGATCACGGGAGTTCAGGTGGACTTCTTTGTAATGAAAATGGTGAAGTGGTAGGAATAACGTATCTGGGATTGCTTTTACCTTTTAATAATTCTGCAATACTTAGATATGGTGCAGGAACTCTTAATTTTAATACAAGACATCTGCCGCTTTCAGCCGTAACAGGATCTGTCGGAATGAAAAAAGCAATTCCATTTCTTGAACAATATGGTGTAAATGTTACCCGTATAAGAGATGGTGAACCATCAGGGGTAGAAACCATTGAAGAAAGAGCAGCTAGAAAAAGAGCCAGAGCTGCAATGACTGATCTTCTAAAAAAACAAAATGTCCCTGATGATAAGATTCCGGATAGATTAAGAGAGGTAGGACTTGGTGAAGAAGAAGCTACGCAAACTTCAGAACCAAAACCTCCATCGGATGATGGCCCCAGCTATTTTATAAAATGTGGCAATCACTCAACAGTGTATAAATTAAAACCTCAGGAAGTAACCAGACTTCAGGTTGATCTGGATGATACTGATGAAACTGCAAAACTAGTTTTTAACATTGATATCAGAACCGAATCAGGGGACACCGTAAAAATTGATAACTTCAGTGTAAATCCTGCTGAATTTGATATTGAACGTGATGTTGATTCAGATACCAGACAGATTCTTATAAGTTATCTAATAGCTAATCCGGATACTGCTTTTAAGCTAACAAGGCTTCAGGAAAGAGCAGCTGAAATTAATTCAGTTAAAAGACCAGATCCAGGCAATCCTTCCTGAAGGGAAGTTTAATGTGCTAGTTGAACCGTTTTCTGGTTTTGTAAATGTGCCTGACCTGTTAGTTCTGTAATTGATGACAGTTTGGTTTTTCTGCAATAATCTTCAAGTCCTGAAATAATTTCAATGCTTGCTTTAGGATTTACAAAATTTGCAGTACCAATCTGGATACAAGTTGCACCGCAAAGAAGAAATTCAATTGCATCATCAGCATTATGAATACCGCCAATTCCAATAATAGGTGTGTTTGGAAATTTTTTATATGTTTCCCATACCATTCTAAGAGCAATTGGTTTAATAGCAGGCCCGCTGTAACCACCTGAAACACGTGGAAGCACGGGTTTTTTAGTCCATTTGTTAATAGCCAGTCCAATCACAGTATTAATTAATGAAAGCGCATCAATGCCTGCATCAATACAACCTTTTGCAATTTGTGTAATGTCTGTAACATTCGGGGATAGTTTTGCCCACACAGGAATCTTTGTAATTTTTTTAATTTCACTGACAACAGTAAATGCTTTCTTTGGATCCTGGCTGAAATCAAGGCCGCTTTCAACATTTGGGCATGAGAGGTTCAGTTCTATTGCAGCAAATTCATTTCTGTTTTTTATATAATCAACAGCTTGAATATAATCATCCAGTGTTTCACCAACGATGTTTACAACAGAGGTTGCGTTTTGTTCTTTCAAAAACGGAAGCTCTTCTTTTACAAAATACTCAATTCCTGGATTTTGCAGTCCAATAGAATTAAGCATTCCACAGCCGGGGATTTCTATTACTCTTGGTGTAGGATTTCCTGTTCTTGGTTTTATGCTTAGACTTTTTGTAACTATTCCACCAAGCTCGTTTAGATTAAAGTATGGGGCAAGCTCCCTTCCTGCAACACCACATGTGCCTGATGCAAGGAAAACAGGATTTTTAAATGTAGTATTACCTACCTTTGTTTCTAATAACTGCATGAAATAATTATAACTGTTTATGTTACTAGTTGAAGTATAGCAGTAGGAGCATTATCACCTTTGCGGGGCATAGTTTTGATTAATCTTGTGTAGCCACCTTTTTTTGTTTTAAAGTTGCCTACAGTTTCGTTGAACAATTTTTTTAAGACATCTTTTTCAAATAAAAAACTTCCTGCCTGTCTTCTGGCATGCATATCACCACGTTTTGCAAGAGTTATAAGTCTTTCTACTTCTTCTCTTACTGCTTTTGCTCTTCCTAAAGTAGTTTTGATTTCACCCGTCTTAAAAAACGAATTAGTAAGCGTTCTAAGAAGAGCTTTTCTTTGATCTGCCGGCAGTGATAGTCTGTTTCTTTTTTTAAGATGTCTCATTTAACCCTTTTTGATTATGCAGTAAATACTTCACTTTCAAAACCTGTACTAACCCCTTGTGCCATGTGCCCGGTTTCGTTTGCAAGATGCAAGCCCATTGCATGAAGCCTTTCAAGAACCTCATCAGCAGATTTTTTGCCGAAGTTCTTTATATTCATTAATTCATCATATGAAAGACTTAACAACTCACCAAGTGAATTAATATTTGCTCTCTTCAGACAATTGTATGCTCTTACCGAAAGCTCAAGCTCTTCAATACTTAGTGATTTTCTTTGATCAACAACTTCTTCGGTTTTTACAGGCTCAACAACTGTTGGTATTTTGATTGACTCACCTGAAAACTGTGCAATTGCTGCCATTCTTTCAATTAGTTTTGCAGCAGCCTGTCCCAGAGCCATCGTTGGATCAATTACACCATTTGACCAAATATCAATATAAAGCTTGTCATAATCAACTCCATCAGGAGTTCTGCCGGTTTCAATTGAATATGAAACTTTTCTTATAGGCATGAAAACCGCATCGACAGGAATTACATCAATAGCTCTGTTTTGCTGTTTTTGTTTGTCAACAGGAACATAACCAGTACCGTTTTCAACATAAATTTCCATTTCAAGCTTTCCGTCGCCAGACAAAGTAGCAATTTTCCAGTCAGGGTTTATTACCTGTATGTCTGCCGGAAGAACAATATCTTTTGCATAAACTGTTCCAGGTCCTTTTGCTGATAGCCTTAAAGTTTGTTGTTGCTCTGAAAATGATTTGACAACAAGTCCTTTAAGATTAAGCATTAGATCAATAACATCTTCAACTACTCCTGGGATTGAAGTAAATTCATGTGAGATCCCTTCAACTCTTACAGCAGTAGTGGCTGAACCAGGAATACTTGATAAAAGAACTCTTCTAAGTGAATTACCAACGGTAGTTCCAAAACCTCTTTCGAAAGGTTCAATTAAAAACCTTCCATAAAGAGACCCATCATTATTTGTTTTATTCTCTAAACACTTTATTGCTATCTGGTTCATTTTGTCTTTTCTCCTTTGTTTAAACTCTTCTTCTTTTTGATGCCCTGCAGCCGTTATGGGGAATCGGTGTAACATCTCTTAAAAGAGCAACTCTTAATCCTACTGATTGAAGTGCTCTTATAGCAGTTTCTCTTCCTGCCCCGGGTCCGCTTACTTCAACTTCAACTATTTTCATTCCATGGTCGACTATTTTCCTTGCTACATTTATTGCTGCCTGTTGTGCTGCAAATGGAGTACCTTTCTTTGCGCCTTTAAATCCACATCCTCCGGCACTTGACCAGGCAAGTGTATTTCCTTCTTTGTCGGTTGCAGTAACTATTGTGTTATTAAATGTGGACTGAATATGAACTTTTCCACTTGATACATGTTTTTTTTCTTTTTTCTTTGGCTTCATAAAATTATCCTTTAATGGTTACTTGGATGTTGGAGCTATTTTCTTCCCTGCAACTGTCATCCTCTTTCTGCCTCTTCTTGTTCTTGCATTTGTTCTTGTTCTTTGTCCTCTTACAGGAAGTCCTTTTCTGTGTCTGATTCCCCTGTAACAGTTAATTTCAGTAAGCCTCTTAATATTTAATCCTTCAACCCTTCTGAGATCACCTTCTACCTGATGATTTTTTTCAATTTCATCTCTTAATTTGTTTATTTCGCCATCAGTTAAATCTTTTGTCCTTTTGTTTTTATCGATGCTTGTTTTTTCAAGAATTTTGTTGCTTAATGTTCTGCCAATACCATAGATATAAGTAAGAGAAATCTCTACTCTTTTGTTTTGAGGTAAATCTACTCCAGCAAATCTAGCCATAATTTTTTATTTTTCCATTGTTAATTTTAGAGAGAAATTAAAGAACAGGGGTAAAATTTTATCTTTTTTAAGGATTTGAAACAAGCAATTACAGATTATTTATATGATGATTACCTTGAATTAACCAAATGTAGGTACATGCCGCGGCATGTACCTACATTATGCCTGCTTTTGCTTGTGCTTGGGATTTTCACAAATCACCATTACTCTACCTTTTCTCTTGATTATCTTACATTTTGCGCAGATTTTTTTTACTGATGCTCTGTGTTTCATTGTCCCTGAATCTCCCTGTTTACAGCTCTCTTCTCCTGAACCCTAAATGTAATTCTCCCGCGATTTAAATCATAAGGAGTAAGTTCTACTTTCACCTTGTCACCTGGGAGTATCTTAATAAAATTCTTCCGAATTTTACCTGAAATATGAGCAAGTACCACATGTCCATTCTCAAGTTCTACCCTGAACATTGCATTTGGGAGTGATTCTTTGATTATGCCTTCAAATTCGATTACATCTTTTGGCATGGTTTTGATTATACCCCATCAATCTTTGTTGTTATGTATGGCCCGTTGTCTGTAATCAGAATTGTATGTTCAAAATGTGCTGATAGCTTGTGATCAGCTGTAACTATTGTCCAGTCATCTTTGAGTTTTCTCACATCATCTGCACCGAGATTGAACATGGGTTCTATACATAAAAGCATCCCGGGTTTTATTTCTGTGTCTTCATGGTGTTCAAAATATTCAGGCCAGTTTGGGATAAATGGTTCACTGTGATATTCAGGGCCGATTCCATGCCCACCAAAAAACCTGACAATTCCATATTTTTCTTTATTAGCAACCTTAAATACAGCAGTTGATATATCTTTTATTGTTTTTCCTTTTTTGCAGGATTCTATTCCTTTGTATAGCGATGTCCTGGTGTCATCAAGAAGTTTTAAAACCTGTGGGTTTATTGAACCAACAGGGAGAGTAATTGCATGATCACCAATATATCCCCATTCTTTTCCGTTAAATTTTTCTTTTACTGTTACACCAATATCAAGGCTGATAATGTCACCTTCTTTTAAGATTTTTTGTTTACTTGGTATTCCGTGCACCACTTCATGGTTTACTGATGTACAAAGCGAAGCAGGAAAACCCAGATATCCTTTAAATGTAGGAATTGCTCCTTGTGATCGAATCCAGTCTTCTGCAATCTTATCAAGCTCCCAGGTGCTTATCCCTACTTTAACTGCTTCTCCAATTGTTTGAAGTGCCTTTGCTGCAAGCAAGCCTGCTTTTTTAATGGGTTCGAACTGGTCTTTTTCATAAATTGTAATTGAAGAGTTCATTTATTTAAAAATTGAAATTAATTCAGCGGGATTATTTCCAGTATTTTATTATAAACTTCCTGTGGATCTTTTGTGCCGTCAATATCTGCCAGCACTGTTTGTTTTCTATAGTAGGTTTCAATAGGGGCAGTTTTACTGTGATATTCTTTAAGTCTTTGTCTGGCTGCTTCCGCGGTGTCGTCCTTTCTTTGATAAAGATCTGCTCCACAATGGTCGCATTTTCCCTCACGTTGTGGTTTTTTTGTAAACAAATTATATATTGCACCACATGATTTGTTTGTGCAAAGTCTCCTAGCACTCAGCCTGTCTATAAGAATACTTTCGGGAGCCTGTACGTTTAACACTTTTGTAATCTGCAAATTTAGTTCTTTCATCATATTGCCTAATGCTTCAGCCTGTGGAATTGTTCTTGGGAAACCATCGAGAATAAATCCCTTAAAATTATTTCCCTTGAGTTCAAGGAGTTTTTCTCTAATGAGCCCTATTACAAGATCATCTGGTACCAGATTTCCCCCTTCAACATATTCTTTTGCTTTTTTCCCCAGCTCTGTGCCTCCGGATATTGCTTCCCTGATAAGATTTCCGGTATCCAGATGCGGGATTTTTAACTCATAAGAAACCTTCTTTGCCTGAGTGCCTTTACCTGCGCCAGGTGCACCAAAAAAAATAATATTTGCTGTGTTTTTCATTCTTTTACTCTAATAATAATGTGAAAATCATACTTAACATTGTTTTGTGATATTATTTTTATTAATAAATTACAAGCGGGTATTTGTATTATGTCAATGACAGTTAGTCAGCCTGGTACCGTTTTCCCAACTAATAATGTTTTCTATAGGGAACTAGTCACATTATTTTCATCTCCCAATCCTGATGAAAGATTTAATACTGTTATGGAGCTTGCTGAAAGAACTGATCCTGATGATATAGTGCCATTGCATTTATGTCTCCAGCATGAAAATCCATTAATTGTCAGATCTGCTATTAGTGCTCTTGGTTACAGAGGAGATAAAAGTTCAGAAGAAAAATTACTTAGATGCCTATACGATCATGATGAAGGAGTAAGAATATATGCAGTGTCAGCACTTGGAAAAATTATGGGGAAGGAAGCAGCAGATCCGTTACTTGAGCTGAGCATTAAAGATACAAGCAACGATGTTTTTTACGAGATTGCTGAAACTTTGCTTGAGCATCAATGTCCTGAAGTTGTAGAAGCAGTAATAAAATATATGTGTTTTAATCTTGATAAACAATTAGCACTAATTAGACTGCCTGCTTTACTTGATTTATTTGATCCTTCTATTAGGAATGAAGGGATGCAAAGAGCTTTTACGGATGGTGAAACAATGAGCCGTTTTACAGCACTTGTTCAGTTTGGCATAGCAAAAATGTCCTAGATTTATCAATAAATCTCTTAACCTTCCTTTATATAAGTAGAAACAATTTTATAGAAAGAAAGAGGGAATTATGACAATTGGTCCTATTATTGCAGCTGGAGCTAAAGTGCTTCCTGCTGTAAATCCACAGACAGCATCTTTAATTGCAAAAAATATTCTTCCACAGACTGCAGGTGTTGCCAGGAATGCTTTTGCCGGGACTGCAGCACGTAATGGATCAGCAATTACTGGACTGAATTCACTAGGTTTTGGCTAAAGATTTAGGGAATTCTTTTTCTTTTATTTTTCTTGCATTTTCAAGAAGTGATTTTGCAAACTGTTTTGCATCAGTTTCAATTCCTTCTTTTGATATTTTTTCAGGAGTTAAAAGTCCTGCAAGAATATTTGCTTTTTCACCAGGAGATGCTTCCCTGATAGTTACGTGGGTAGAACCATCATTTATTATTTTTTCCACAATAAGATTTTGATCTGCCATTGCTGCAATTATTGGCTGGTGTGTTATGCAGATGGTTTGCTGGTTGCGGGAAATTCTGTAGAGTTTTTTTGCCACACTTGAAGCAATTTCACCACTAACACCACTGTCAATCTCATCAAAAATCATACTTACTGATTTCATGCTTTTTGCAGAAACAACCGACTTTATTGCAAGCATTATTCTTGAAAGCTCTCCTCCTGAAGCCACCTTTAAAAGAGGCTTTGGGGGCTCATCAGGATTTGAAGTGAATAGAAACTGGACGGTCTCCTTTCCCTCCAAAGTCAGATCGCACGGGGTAAATCCAATTACAAATACAGAGCTTTTAAAACCCAATGTAAGCAGTTCTTCATTTACATTGTTTACTAGATCGTGTGCAATTTTTTCACGGGATTTTGTAAGTTTATCTGAAAGTTCATTAACCTCATTTTCTTTCCGGCTTTTTATTTTTTCAAGTTCGTCAGCAGAAGAATTTAATCCCTTTAAGTTCTCAAATTCATCTTTTATATTTTTGTAATAGCTAACAATATCTTCAAGAGTTCCCTTATACTTTTTCTTTATTTTTTCAAGAGAGTCCAGTCTTTCTTCTGTTGCTTCAAGCTCATCCCTGTCAAGCTGAAAATTTTCTGAATAATTGCCTGAATAATTTGATAATTCTTTCAGCTCGCAGATCATAGAGTCAATTTTTCCAACATACTCTTCAAATGCACCATCAAATGCACCAAGTTTTGAAAGTAACTTTTTAAGCTGAGTTAAGTCCGGAATAATCCCATTTCTAGATTCGCCGGAAAGCATCTCGAATATTGTGTTTGAGTTTTCAATCAGCTCTTTTTTATTTAGAATAATGTTTCTTTTTTCGCGAAGTTCCTTATCTTCATTTGTATTATTTATTTTTGCTGCATTTATTTCATCAATTTCAAACTCAAGCAAGTTGATTTTTTTCTCAATATTTTCAGAATTTTCCAGACAATTTTTAAGATTATTTTTTGCTATCTGATATTCTTCAAAGCTTTTTTTGTAATCAGAAATAAGTCTGGCATGATCAATATTGCCTGAGCTGTCAAGGATTTCAATTTGCTTTTCTGCTTTAAGCAGTTCTATATGTTCACTTTGCTGATGAATATCAAGCAGAAATTCTCTAAGGCAGGAAAGATGACTGATATTTGCAAGTGAACCATTTACTCTGGCTTTTGAACCCTGGAAAGTCAACTCTCTTGAAAGAGTAATAATGTTATCGTCATATATATCAAAACCATTTTTTTCCATCCATTGTTTTAATTTTTTTAAGTCTTCCTTATTGGTTATTAAAAAAGTGCCTTCTACTAGTGCTTTATTGGAAGTAGTTTTAATCAAATCATTTGTTGCTCTTATCCCAAGAAGAAAATCGAGAGCATCTGCGATTATTGATTTACCAGCACCTGTTTCGCCAGTCAAAACCGTAAGACCATTATTAAAAGTGATTTCAAGCTCGTTAATTATGGCAAAGTTTGTAATCCTAAGCTGTGTGAGCATGTGTTCTATTATAATAGGACTGAGGGTTTAATCCATAAATGAATAAAAGACTTAAAAGGCGAAGCTGCTTGATTTTAACGGTCTTAACTCTTTTGATTGTTATTCAAGGGGTAAGCATTTGTGTTTATGCAAAACTTCAGCGACTTGTAGTAGTAGGTTCTACCACAATTCTTCCACTTTCAGAACATCTAGCTACAAATTACAAAAAAAGACTTGGTGTTGATGTTCTAGTTCAGGGAGGGGGATCAAGTGCAGGTCCTATTGCTCTTGCTAATAATGTTGCTCAAATTGCATCCAGCTCCCGGAAACTTACTAATGAGGAATCAAAAAATCTTAATGTTTTTGTTATTGCACATGATGTGCTTGCAATAGTTATTCACCCTTCTAATCCTGTTAATAATATTACAATTGAAAAATTAAAAGATGTACTTTCAGGAAAAATTACAAACTGGAAAGATCTCGGTGCTCCATTTGACAAACCAATTCAGCTTGTAAATGATTCATCAGGAAACGGGACAAGAGCTGCAATAGAAGAACTTATTATGGGAAAATCAAAAGAAACAAGATCTTCTGGAACACCTATAACTCTTAAGTCTGTAGTAACTAACTCCAGTTCTGAAATGAAAGCAAATATTGCAAACTTCAAATATTCACTTGGCTACCTTCCATTTAGTTACCTTGATAATACAGTAAAACCTTTGTCAATAAATGGTGTTCCACCGACGTATGCCGCTGCTTATAAAGCAGATTACCCACTCTTCAGAGATTTATACTATGCGATAAAAAAAGGATCTGCAGGGCTTGACCTTGCATATATTTACTATGTTTTAAGCCCTGAAGGACAGGATATAGTTGTACAGGAGGGATTTCTGCCAATAAAAATTATAACCTCTGTTGAGGATCTGGACAGATTTAGCCTCAGTAACGTAGAAAAGGAGAACAGAAAAATTGATTAGAAAAAGTATTTTTATATTTTTTATATTGTCCTGCACAGGATTTCTTTATGGATGTACTAAATTACCTGATTCAGACAGTAGTTATAAAGTTGCAGTAGTTGCACCTCAGAGCGGTCCATATTCGCTGCTCGGGAGTTCAATCATAATGGGGGCAGAGCTTGCAGTAAATGAAATCAATACAAAAGGAGGTATTGATGGCAGAAAGGTTTTACTCATAAAAGAAGATGACGGAGGGCTTGTAGGTGAGGGAGCTTTTTTTGCCTACAGACTTACAAGAACAGAAATGCTGCTCGGAGTAATAGGACATTTAAATTCTGACATATCAATTCCCGCTTCTGACTTTTATGCCAGGGCAAAAATACCTCAGATTAGCCCAGGGAGTACAAGTCCATATTTCACAGAAAGAGATTTAACAAAAGGATTTGTTTTCAGAACAATCGGGAGAGATGATGTACAAGGGAAACTGCTTGCAGATTATGTAATTAAACATGGTTTAAAGAGAGTGGCAATTCTCTATAACAACAGGGCTTATGGGAAAATGCTGGCAGGGGAATTTGATAAATCACTGAAATCTGCCCGTGTGCCTGTAAAACCACAGGTAGTATTTTATGAAATGATTGAAGTTGGTAAGAAAGATTACGGAGCTCTTTTATCCAGGATTTCTACATATAAACCTGATTCTGTTTTTCTTGCAGGAGAACATGATGATGCAGGAAATCTCGTGAAGGATTTTAAGAAATATGGACTTTCTAATGCTCAGTTTCTTGGAGGAGATGGAATTGATAATACTGAATTTATAAAGCTAGCAGGTCCTAATTCTGAAGGAGCAATTGTAATATCGGCTTCTCCTATTCTTGATAGCAGTTTTGTAGAGAAGTATAAAGAAGCATTTAATGAAGAACCAACTGGCTACGCTGCAAATTCTTTTGATGCTGCAAATATACTCATAAATGCAATTAAAAGCTCAAAAATAAAAAACTCAGAAGCTGTTGCAAAAGAAGTAGCTTCTACAAAAGATTTTAAAGGTGCAACAGGATCTATTTCCTTTAATGAAAATGGCGACCTTACTTCGCCGGGATTTGTGCTGAGCAGGGTTAAAGGTGGAAAGTTTATAATAGTTAATCAGTAAATCAGGAGATAACCAGAACATGAAAAAAAATAATATTATTACTTTGTCTTTTATAATATTAGTTTTGTTTCTTGCTGGCTGCAACAAAGCCATTTCACCTGTCAGCCAGAAAGACAATAACGATGTTTATAAAATTGCTGTAATAGCTCCCCAGTTTGGTCCGTATGAGGCTCTTGGCTTATCGATTATTCATGGTGCTGAGCTGGCAGTTGAGGAGAAAAATAAAAACGGTGGAATAAATGGCAAGAAAATTGAACTTCTTAGAGAAGATGATGGTGGTCTTGCAAGTGAAGGTCTGTTAAAAGCCCAGAATCTTGTAAGCGAGAATGTTCTGGGTGTTATAGGGCATTTAAACTCTGATATATCTGTTCCTGCATCAGAAGTTTATGCAATGGCTATGATTGCTGAAATTTCTCCTGGTTCAACAAACCCTCTTTTTACAGAAAGAACGCCAGTTCGTGGTTTTGTTTTCAGAACAGTGGGCAGAGATGATAAACAGGGAGAAATAGCAGCAGATTATGTGCTGAAAAATGCATTTAAAAGAGTCGCAGTTATTTACAATAACCGTTCATATGGTCAAAGCCTTTCTTCAGAGTTTATAAAGAGAATTGAATCCTCAAATACAGATGTAAAAGTGGTTTTGTCATCTATGTATGAAGTTGGCAGTAAGGATTATTCAACAGAAGTAAATAAGATCAAAGCTGCTGTGCCAGATATTATATTTTTTGCAGGAGAATACAGCGATGCCGGGAAACTGCTAAAACAAATAAGATCAGCAGTTGTAAATGCTAAATTCCTCGGGGGAGAAGCTGTATTTGATCAAGAGTTTATAGATATTGCAGGGAATGCATCAAATGGTGCTGTTGTTATTTCTTTGCCGGAAGTAAGCGATCTGAACTTCATTGAATCTTATAAAAAGTCTTTTGGAAAAGATCTTGGTGCTTATTCTGCAAATTCTTTTGATGCTGCAAATATTCTTATTTCTGCAATTGAAAAAGTCAGAGAGAAAAATTCTGATAAGGTTGCAAAAGCAGTCGGGGAAACAAAAGATTTTAACGGGCTTACTGGTAAAATTACTTTTGATTTAAAAGGAGATCTGTTGAATCCGCAGTTTTCAATTTATGAAGTTAAAGACAGAAAATTTGAAATTATCCGGTAATCCTAAACAATATTTTCCAGCCCATAAACCAGATGATCAAGCCCGATTACTTTTTTAATAGCCATTAAGACTCCTGGCATAAATGCTGCACGATCATATGTATCATGCCTGATCGTAAGAGTTTGACCTGGACTAGCCAAAATTATATCCTGATGTGCAATTAAACCTGGAAGCCGCACACTGTGTATGTGAATATTTCCGCTTGCAATTCCTCCACGAGCACCTTTTATAGATTCTTTTCCTGTAACAGTATCTAGCCCGAACATTTTTCTGCTCTCAGCCATTAACTCTGCAGACTTTATTGCAGTGCCGCTTGGAGCATCTAGTTTTTTATCGTGATGATATTCAATAATTTCTGCATTTGCAAAATATTTGCTAGCTTCTTTTGCAAACTTCATCATAAGTACTGCACCGATTGCAAAATTTGGTGCAATTATTGCTCCGGTTCCGTTTTGTTTTGCAATTTTTGAAAGCTCGCTAATGTCATCTTTTGTCATTCCAGTTGTGCCTATTACTGTTCTGACACCTGCTTTAAGCGCTATCTGTGCATTTACAAAAACAATTTCAGGCATTGTGAAATCTACCATTACATCAGGCTGTGATTTTGAAATGGACTCTTTTAAGTCGGTAGAAAGCTTAACACCAGTTTCTCCAATGCCACAGATTACACCAATATCAGTTCCTAATTTTGGGTTGTCACTACGATCAATAGCACAGACTAATTTCACACCTGCTTCGTTTACAACTGCACGGACAACAGCCTGTCCCATTCTTCCTGCTGCTCCACAAACTAAAACTTTAATTTCTTTAGCCATTAGAGTATCTTTTCTAGCCCGTAAACAAAATGATCTATGCCCATAATTTTTTTAATTGCAAGAATAATCCCTGGTGCAAGTGCAGAATATTCATATATATCATATCGCAAATTTAATATTTGTCCTTCTGAACCCATAATAATTTCCTGATGTGAAACAAGTGCTGGAAGTCTTATACTATGTATATGAATATTACTTTCACATGATCCGCCTCTTGCTCCTGTAATTAATTCCCTGGATCTGACTGAACTTCTGCTGAATTTCTTTCCATCTTCGGACATAATATCTGCTGTTTTTATGGATGTACCGCTTGGAGCATCTATTTTTTTATGCTCATGGTATTCAACAATTTCTGCACCTGAAAGATATTTACCAGCTTCTTTAGCAAATTTCATTCCAAGAACTGCACAAAGAGCAAAGTTTGGCGCATATATTGCACCTGTCTTTTTTTTGTTTGATATTTCTAAAATCTCATTTATTTCATCTTTTGTCATTCCAGTTGTGCCTATTACTGCTCTTACTCCTGAATTTAAAGCAGTCTTTGCAATTTCAAATGCAATATCTGGTACTGTAAATTCCACGATTACATCCGGTTTTGATTTTAAAATAGCCTCATTTAAATTGTCAGTTAGTTTTACCCCCGTTTCAGGAAGTTCGCATAGAGGTCCAACGTCGAGGTTTATGTATTTGCTTTTTGGTCTTATTATTGCACCAGTTAGTTTAAGATCCTTATCAGCAAGCACAGCATTTACTGTAACTTTGCCCATTTTTCCAAGGGCGCCGCAGACAATTACTTTAATTTTTTCTTTCATCAGGGACCTGAAATTATATTAAATATTTCTCTTTGCATGGACATTATATCGGCTTTATTCTCATGGTTCGAAAGCTTCTTAAGATCTCTTGTGGTTATTTTATTTTCAAAATTAAGTTCCTGACTTAGATTTTTAACAAGTTTATATATGTCTGTTTCAGCAAGTGGCTCCCCTTTTTCACTGAGGAAGATGCTTAGATGTTCATTTGCACCTGGAAGATTTGATCTTATTTCAATAAGATACTCTCTGAGCACTGTAAATATATCATTTGGTAGAAGAATAGATTCTATATCAGACAGTTGTATTGATCTTTTTTCAAAATCAACCTGATGAGTATTTAATAATGCAATTTGTGTAGCTGTAAGTCCAAGCCTGCCTATCATTAAAAGAATAAGTCTTTGTTCTGTTTTAAGTCTGGTATCTTCAATTATTTTCTTTATTTCTTCGATTTCAGGACTGTTCTCTAATGTTCTTTCAAACGGTGATAAATTATCAACAATGAGTGAATAATTTGTAGGGGCAAGTCTGTTTCTGTATAAAAATCTTAGAAATATTCTGAATGTAGATGCTCTTCTGTTATATGAGTTTCTCTCCTGGTTTACAGACTCCAGATATTTTAAAAAATCCTTTACCCACAAATGATTTATATCCTGAATTTGTGAATTTGTATTTGCAACATATTCAAGCAAATCATTTAAATCACTTTTATAGGCAATCTTTGTATTTGAAGACAGGTTCTGATCCTGTTCAACCTGATTTATAAATTGTTCAATTATTTCTTTCATTAAAAAGCATTTTTAATATGTTCAATTTCTTTATTTCTCTCATTTATTTTAATTGCAATTACATCAAATCTGCAAGCAGTTTCTTGTTTCTTTTCCAGGTGTAGGTATAAAGAAGCAAGTTTATAGAGTTTTTGTTGCTTTTTAGGGGTTACTAGTTCCTTTGCATCATCCAAGCTTGATTTTCTGCATTTAACCTCCACAAAAACCAGCTCTTTTGTTTTTGTGTCTTTTGCAATAATATCAATTTCACCAAACCTGCTGTACCGCCAGTTTGTTTTTAATATTGAAAAATTTGATTTTTCTAAATAGTTTTTAGCTGTTTTTTCACCAAGTCTTCCGAGTTCGTGGTCTGCTACCATAGGCAAACCATCTTACAATATCTGTTTTTAAAATAACGTTACCTAAGGTTTCAAAAACTATTTTTTCTCTGTGTTCTTTACTACAAAGATTGAAAATGAATAAGGGAATTGTGCATCAGTTTCACGGTGTATAGGGAGAGTTACTGATGGATCTAAATCTTGATCGCAAAATGAAAGTGGAATTTCAAATCTTGGACAGGCTTCATCAGAATGAACAGAGACAAGATGAGATGCTTTTTGGGTCTTGTGGTCATAAACACCCACCTTATAGTTTCGTAAGAGATCTAATTCTCTTCTTGTGAAATTTGCATGCTGTAATCCTGGACCGGGCTTTTTCTTAGATAGACTTACTTCTATGCCTGGATTTCCATCATCATCTTTATCAATACAGACTCTTATAAGAAATGGAGCAGCTTCTGTGTACCATACTCCGTCATATCCGCCATTATTTACTCCTGGAAAAGTTTCTTCAGCATCTATACTGATACTTTCACCAGCCTCAAATAATCTTCTAAAAAGTTTGTCGAGCTTATCTGTAACTCTGTTTCCAAGAGGAAGTTCAATTGGATTTGTTGGTTTTGTTGTTGCAGCACCTACGGTGGTTGACATAATAAAGAATATTATCGTGGAATACCACCTTTGCCAATATATAAAATAAAGAAAAAATTAAATCTTAGATTAAATTTATCTTATTTATATTAAAAATCTATATGTCTCTTTGCCTGAAACAAAGCATAGTGATGTTGATTATATCCAAGAGCTTTTTTAACATTGTCTGTAGGATCATGAAAGTCACTTGTTAAGTCTCTTACCAATCTTGGCGCTGAAGCAGTCCTATTCATATCAAGTGTAGTATATAAAAGATGCTCTGTCGTAACTTCACTATCACCTGCAATTTCAGCAAGCTGCAATGCTTTTTCTACGTAAAAATTAGCCATTACACTAAAACTACCCCTGACACTTAATGGTAGATTGCCATCTATGTGTGTTTGGTCTGTATCTATGTGAATAAGATGTCGGTCAATCTTTAAATGTTTGCATAATTTGTCTGCATCCAGTTTCCCGGTTACTGCCAGGACTTGTGCCGCTCTTCCGCCACCAATTGCAATAGCAGCTAGAATATCCTCTTCTTCAATTCTGCTTTTTTCAGTCGTTGGATGGACTTCTTTTGATTTTCTTTGCTCTCTTATTGACTCTGCAGCATTAAGAACCTGTTGTAAATGATGACTTAATTTTGGACCTCTAGTAATTGGATTTCCACTAGCACCAATTAATGTGACTTGAAATGACATGAGTTACTCCTTGTTCAAATAAAATATTGTTCTGAAAATCAAATAAATAATATCAGAAGAACTACCCATGAAAAATTAAATCTAATTAAGATTTACTATTAAAAAATAGAAATTAAGAATTGTTTTATTTTTATACAGGTGCTACTACTTGTTCTTGTACTCTACTTCTTGCTGCAATTGTTCTTAGTATTACTGATGAATCCAAGTCAAGTCTGTTTTGTACAATTTTATAGCTTGTATTGTCTGTATGATCACAACCAATTAATCCATCTATAATGTCTGCTTCTGTTACAACAGGATTGTCTCTATAACTTGCACGAATTAGTGTTCCTGCAAGAACTCTTTTGGGCTCGCTGGAAAAATTACTTGGGAAGTCTGTTTCATCTAAATTCTTTTTGGATTCTGGCACAGCAAGTTTTGAAAAATAGCAGCATGATAAAACTTCGCCATAAGTTACACCAAATTCTCTAAGCACTTCACCAACAGTTGTATCTGATTTTGCTGCACCTGCCAAGAGATCCTCTGTACCAATAGTAAATGCCCTGTGTGCATTAGCTGCTTCTCTTGAGGCCCTGATTATTGCCTGGGCGCCTGGTGAAAAACTGGATAGCTCCATCTTTGAAACAGAAGGCATGTACTTCTCCTCAGATTTAATAAATGAGATTTATAACTTGCTTTATATACTATCAAAGAAGATTAGTTGAAAGGTTAAGCAATTTGGACTCGTCATTGCGAGCCCTGAAAGGGCGTGGCAATCTCTTAACGTTTATGAGATTGCTTCGTCGCTCTTAAAAGCACTGTTTCTTCTTTAAGGTTAAATTTTTTCTTATTTCCCAGTACTTCCAAAACCACCGGAACCTCTTTTTGTTTCTTCCGGAACTTTTTCTATAAAGTCTGCATTTATCTGGATCACTGGTGAAATTACCAGCTGTGCAATTCTTTCACCTGGTTTTATGGTATAAGATTCATTTCCTAAATTAACCATCAGGCAGCAGATTTCTCCTCTATAATCACTATCAACAGTTCCAACACAGTTTGTAAGGGTAATTCCATGCTTTGCTGCAAGTCCAGATCTTGGTCTTACCTGCCCTTCATATCCTGATGGAAGAATCATAATAAGTCCTGTTGGAACTTTTGCTCTTTCGCCTGGCTTAAGTGTTAATGGTGTTTCAAGAACATTGATTAAGTCCATCCCTGCAGATCCTTCTGTGGCATAGGTAGGAAGCTGTGCACTCGGGTGAATCTTAACAAACTGTACTTTTAATTTTTTTTCTGTCAGAGTTTGCATGAATTTATCCTTTTTTTAATTGCTTTTATATTTTACAATGAGATTAAACGGATTTAACTTTTTATTTTGAATAGGGTATGGTAACCTGTCAAATGTCTATTAAAAGAGGTGAATTCGATATGTTTACTTTAGAAAAGTCAGATAACACTATGAAATTCAAATTTGATAAAAAAACCAATATTGTTAAGATCACTAGCGGACAAAAGTTAATAGGACTCTGTACAGCAGAAGAATCCAATACACTTCTTATAACCTTAATGAAGCTTAGAAAATTTAAATCAAATGTTGTTCAATTTCCTATAGGTGAATTGAATTAACTAGTCCTTTTAATTAAGCACATTTAATCAAATTAAAATTTCTCTATGATTTTTGCACTAATAAGTTAATCGCACAATTAATGTATAATTTGTGAAACCATTATGAATAAAGAGTTTTACAAAGGCTATGTAATTTCTCTGTAAAATATTTCTTAGAAACTTTTATTTTAATCTTCGTCTGATAGAATAAATACATATTTAATATCAGGAGGAGAACATAGTGTCTTTAAGGACAAATAGGGTTTTGCCACTTATAAATGCTGTATCACGAAATGTGCTTCAGAAGCCTGCTAGCAGTAAGCCTTTCATGGATGATCTCAGAGTATATGAAGAGCCTGAATATTATGAAGATGAACCTATGCCTGAGCTTGAAACCGGACATATTCAAATTATTCATAATCCTGAAAGTGAAGAATTTACACTTGATGAACTTATTGATAGGCTTGAATCAGTAGCAAAAAAAGAACTAAATAGTGGCATTGGATTGAGAGAAAGATCTATATCAGAAGAAAATCTTATTATAGGAAATAAAGCAAAAATGTTTGCTGATGAGCTTTCCCGCAATCCAAAAAAGAAAACAATTGTTCAGGCAGTTGAATTTATGGGGACTCTTTCACTTATTGAAGAGCTTGAAAAGATTGAAAGAGAAAGAACAAGAAAAATAGGTCTTAGAATGGATGAAATGCCAGAAGAAGATAAAGAATTCGGTAAGAGAGCAGAAGAATTTAAAAACGGACTTATATTTAATCCAAATAAACAAAATATAAAATTGACAGTCAAATTCCTTGAATTGGCAGAGTTAATTAATGAGCTTGAAGATATAAGCTATAGAAGAGTAAAAACAGAGATCGGACTTATTGTCCCAGAAATTAAAGATCAGGATTTAATATTAAGTGCAGGAGCACAAAATCTTGCAAATATTTTAAAACTTACCCCTACAAAGAAAAACATTCAAACAGCACTGGAATTTATTAATGTGATTAATTTACTTGAATCTGGTCAAATTAGTCTTAAAATAGAAGAAAAAGCTACTAAACCAGAACCAAAATCCAGGGTTGCTGAGCCTGACTATCAGGTTGCTGCATAAGTTAAAGTAACTCTCTCACAGGTTCTTTATCCATTAATTCAAATGCATATTTTGCAAGCTCGCATATTTTAGAGTTTAAATGCGGAGCATTTTTAATATGTCTTAAAAGATCCATTGTTCTTCTTGCGCTACGGACAATATCCCCTTCATCTAGATTTGTATAACTGAGCAAATCAGCCCAGATGGCTTCTTTTTTACACCACAATTCAATCAGACCAGCAAGGTTTGGAGTAAGCTCTGCCTTAAAATTGATCCCATGATCTCTTTGTATCCTGAATACTTCTCTGGCAACTCTCCCCATTTGCATAAAGGTTTCATCCACTCTGAATGAAGGAAGGGCTTTTGTATATGTGCGAGGTCTTACAGAATCAATAGCAAGCGATGATATACATGCAGCAAATTGCCCTGGTTCAAGTTTTGAAAAGTCAGTTTTTAAAAGCACCTCTGAAATTAATATTATATTTTCACCTCTAATGCTACCAGCCATTAAGCCAGTTTCAGTAGGGATATTGTTTTTAATGTATCCAAGTTTTGCAAGGATTTCTGTAACTCTAAAGAACTGATTCCAGTAAAAGTTTCCCTGTTCATTTAAAAGTCTTTCTATTTCTTTTAATCTGGTTTCAGTTTTTCTTGCTCCCTTTTCCATCTGGAAACAATTGTCCTTTTTTGGACATGGATAGCAAGGAAAATTTTCATGTTCAGAAGAATGTTCTTTATACAAGGAAAGATATTTTTTTACCTCTACTGAACCCTGCTCATTAAGTATCGATATCGTTCTTTTTATTTCATGCAGTTTTTCATCCTGTTTTCTGAAGACTTTTATATCACCAGGCTTATCAGGATTAGGACATGGATAAACAATTAAGCCAGCCAATTTTTTTTCAAGAGATTTTTTTTCTTCAGCCAAATTCCCTAGATCTTTGTTTATTAAATACTGACCAAAACTTTTATTTAGTAGCACTTTTATTTGCTCTGGGGTATGACGTTGCAGAAGATTTAATGCCATTGAATAGTTTGGTGTAAACTGACTTTCAAGAGGATCCGGAGAGCCTGTAGCTAATTTTGCAGCTAAGTTTGCAGAGTAATCGTGAGATTCTTTTACTACTACATTCCCGACTTTGTCCATGCCGCGTCTTCCAGCCCGCCCTGACATCTGTAGGAACTCATTACTGGTTAATCCTTTATGTCCTAAATCCCCATGCTTTCCAAGTGAACTTATTACAGTTGTTTTTGCGGGCATGTTTATTCCTGCAGCAAGTGTTTCTGTTGCAAAAACAATTTTTATTAGCCCTTTGCTGAAAAGATCCTCCACTATGGATTTCCATTGTGGCAGTAGTCCTGCATGATGAACAGCCATTCCCTGATATAAAGAATCAAGCTGTCTGTGTTTGAATAAATATTCATTACCGTGAATTCTCTTTTGGATCAAGTTTGAAAGTTCTTTCCTTTCATCATGTGTTAGGAGCGTATAACCCAGTGACTGACATTCTTTCAGAGCTATATTACAGCCTTTTCTTGAGAATACAAAATATATTCCAGAAAGCAATGCTTTTTCATGAAGACTTTTTATTAGATCCGGGATTTTTGCTGTTCTTTTATTTTGTAGCCTTTTTAAATCTTTAAATTTTTGTTTTTGAGATTTAAATGAATCTCTATGCTCTTTCAGATTTGGGTTTAATTTTTTATCTGTAGTGAGAAGCGGTATAAGCTGAAAATCTTTAAAATAATAAAATCTGAGCGGCACAGGTCTTTCAAATGACTCAATTAACTCTGTTTTGCTGTGAACGTTTGATATCCATTCCGTTAATTCTTTTGCATTTGCAATGGTGGCAGAAAGTGCAAGTATTTGTATTTGTTTCGGGGAATAAATAATGCTTTCTTCCCATACGGTTCCTCTGTCACGGTCGTTCATATAATGGCACTCATCAAGAACTAAGTATTTTAAATTTTTTAGGTTTTCATCAACAGATCCTAATAGTGTTCCATAAAGCATATTACGGTAGATCTCCGTAGTCATAACCAGAATCTGTGCATTACGGCTTATTGCAATATCTCCAGTTAGTATTCCTACATTATTTTCACCAAACTTTTTTCTGAAATCCTGAAACTTCTGATTACTCAATGCTTTTAGCGGGGTGGTATAAAACACCCTCTCATTTGTTTTTAATGCTTCTTCAATTACAAATTCTGCAATAGCGGTTTTACCGGAGCCAGTGGGGGCACTAACTACTACACTAATCCCCTTCTTTAAAAAATCTATTGCTCTTTTTTGAAAATCATCAAGTTCAAATTCAATAATCTTAGTTTCCATGAAATAATCTACTGCTAAGGTAGCATACTTTGTGTATTACAGTCACATGTTTATTGATTTGGAATATATAATTATCATTGAAAGATTTATAGGAGATAAAAAATGATTCTTATTACAAACTACATTTCAACAATAGTTTTCTTTTTAATTACAGGCTTGGGATTTGTTTTTACCTCACCGCTTATTTATTCAATGCCTGTTCTTGGATCAATGATTTTTGGACTTGTTGTATTGGTTGCACTTTTTATTGCATCAGGAATAAAAATTGCAGCACAGTGGGAAAAAGCAGTAGTGTTCAGACTGGGGAAATATAGTTCAATAGCAGGACCCGGAATGTTTTTTATCATTCCTCTGATTGATGAGATCAGAATGGTGGATACAAGAGTCCTGACCATGGATATTCCAAAGCAACAGGTAATTACCAAGGACAACGTTCCTGCTTCTATAAATGGAGTTCTTTATTTTCATGTACAAAATCCTGAAATTGCAGTGATTAAAGTGCAAAACTATTCATATGCAATGTCACAATATGCACAGGCTGCGCTTCGTGATGTAGTAGGTGGTGTAAGTTTTGATGATCTTCTTGCAGCACGGGAACAAATAGGAAAATCAATTGAACAAATTGTTGAAAAGGAATCTAAAGAATGGGGTTTAAAAGTTACACAGATAAGAATAATGGATGTTGATATTCCTGAAGATTTGAAGAAAATGATGTCAAGGCAGGCTTCTGCAGAACGTGAAAAAAGAGCTACTATTACAAAAGCAGAAGGGGATAAACTTGCAGCAATGAACCTTTCAGAAGCAGCACATACAATGGCCCTGAGCCCTGGTGCAATGCAGCTCAGAACACTTCAGACAATAGATGGTCTTGGACCAACACCATCAAATACAGTGGTGCTTGCAGTGCCGGTAGAGCTTTATGAAATGATTCAGAGGCTCTCAAAAGAAAGCAATGGTAAAGTAATTTCTTCGAAAGAAACTTAAAAATCACTACATAAGTTTGATTAGTTTCTAGTAATCACAAGTTAAAAGTGGAATTATTTATAAAGTTTCCCTTCTTTATTTGTTCTTTGCTTTATTATTTAGTCCTGGTTTAAATAAATGAAGATTACTTTAAGCAAAATTAGGACTTTGTGCAGGGATAATGGTGTGGATTTATCCCCTTTTCTTCCGCATGTGGCAAAACTTGAAAAGCCTCTTGCAGGTGGACTTGATTCATCTGATGTTAACTCTTTACCTCTTGAAGAAAGATATTGTCTGAGTATTGTTTTGTCAAATTTACCACCTGGTGTTATTCATAAGGAATTTGGAAATGATGCTTTAACTGCAACCTGGGCTTCTTATCCTCCTGATGATGATCCGTTTGGGAAAAGGAGCCAACTTGCTCAGGAAATATGCAGGCTTACAGGAATGGATTTACATACCCTTGAAAAAGCCAGATTAACTGCATGGATGATTCATTCAAAAAGAGATGCGCAAACCATCTTTGGGAATTATGAACTTATAAGGGAACTGTCAGAGCTTGTAAACCAGACAGTGGATTTACCTGTACTCTTAAATGCTTGTGCAAAGGAAGGGATAACTATATCCGGGAAAAGGATTCCAAACTATAAGCTTGGGGTAATCAATACACTGGAAACTTCTCCTAAAGGTTATGCAGAAAACTTGGAATTAAATAAATCAGGTGCTGACAGAAAAACATTTTCTTTCTATATTGATGCGCCAATAGCAATTTGCCTGATTTATAGAAATGAACCAAATGCATTTGCCGGGATTTCACTAAAAGATGAAAAAACAATTTTTCTGTCACAAATTCAAGGGATCCAAGGATTTAAAATAAAGGGTGATGAACCTGTTGAAAGAGTTCATTCCAGGGGACTTACAGTGATTGATTGGGAGAAACTACTTATTCTAATAACAGAAAAAGTTGGCAGAGTTATTGGATGTGAAACCATGTGTATTCAAAGTGCAAGAAACAATGAATGGCTTAAAGCAAATACCATAGTTCCTATTGAAAGAGGACTCAGAAGATATGATAAGAATGCTAGTAACCTTAGATATAAGCAAGGTGGGGATGGAAACTGGTATAAATCGCTAATAAATCCACCCGGTTAATTTTCTAACTGTTTAGGCCTTTGTCTCATTCTGTATCTTTGGAGCCCGCCAAAACCATCATCTCTATATGCTTCAGCTTCTCCCTCTGTTAGATTTTCTCTACGAGTAGCTAAGTCATGAACCGATCTACTTAAAGGTAATCTATGTGCTGGTGAGGAATTATTAACAGCACTTTTTACAGCAGATGATACAGCAATATTTAATAACATATTTCCTCCTGTATTTAACGATTATTTTTCATAAACGTAGATATTTAATTTTTTAAGACTGATATTAAATATATCATTTATAAGCTTTAAGCAGCTATAATGTTAAATGCTAATTTTTCTCTCATTTCTAATCGCTCGTTTCGCACGAATGCTCAACTCGCTCTTTTATACTCGACGCTTTTTGCTGAGTGAATCAGACAAAAAGCTTATTAAAAAAATAACCAATAGTTTTATTTTGCTATAGGCAATACACTGTGCTCTGCCAAAACGCTATAATAGTTTTGGTTTTAAAGTCTGTAATCTGAAATTTAGAATCTGCATTTCTTGATCGGGCCGTGGCTCAGCTTGGTAGAGCACTTCCTTGGGGTGGAAGGGGTCGCGAGTTCAAATCTCGCCGGTCCGACGTTTATCTTAACCAAAAATATTTCTGGCTAATTCTTAAGCATATCTTAGTTTGTTCACAAAAAATTAGTTCAAACTTCTGGAATTATAGTTCAAATCCCGCTGGTATCCAAATCATCACTTATGATATGGACAAACTGAAAGTTGAAGTTTCAAATTGTCCAACATAGTGTATAATGTCTCTATATGATAGAAAGAGAGCTTTCAAAAAAGATAAAATCATTAGCCAAGAAAATGCCTATAATAGCTATTGTAGGTCCAAGACAATCAGGTAAAACTACACTTGCAAAAGCTTTGTTTAAAAATAAGCCTTATATTTCCTTTGAAAATACTGACGTAAGAGGTCATGCTTTAAATGATCCCAGAGATTTTCTGGGAAGATACCCAAAAGGAGCAATATTTGATGAAGTTCAAAGAGCACCGGAACTATTTTCATATTTACAAGGAGTAGTTGATGAAAAAGATAAACCAGGAATGTTTATTCTTACAGGATCACAGCATTTCTTATTGCTAGAGAAAGTTACACAGTCTTTGGCTGGAAGAGTTGGGATGCTTGAACTTTTGCCATTTAGTTTACAAGAATTATCAAAATCAAAGTTACTTGAAGATTCAGTTGATGAAGTGATTTTTAAAGGACTATATCCAAGAATATATGATAAGGACTTGAATCCTGTAGATTGGTATGCTGATTATATAGAGGCTTATCTGGAAAGAGATGTTAGACAAATAACTAACATTAAAAATTTAAGTACATTTAAAAAGTTTTTAAGTTTATGTGCTGCAAGAGTAGGTCAACTGTTAAATTTATCGTCTCTTGCAATTGAATGTGGAATTACACACACTACAGCTAGAGAGTGGGTAAGCATACTAGAAGCAAGTTTTATAATATACCTTCTTCAACCACATCATAAAAACTTTAACAAAAGAGTAGTTAAGATGCCAAAACTTTACTTTTATGACACGGGGCTAGTTTGCTCATTATTAAATATCGAAAATAAAGAGCAGTTATCTACTTATCCACTTCGAGGAAGTATTTTTGAGACCTTTATTATGTCTGAATTATTGAAACAAAGGTTTAACAAAGGACTAAAATCAAATCTATATTTTTGGAGGGATAAAACAGGACATGAGGTAGATTGCATAGTAGAATCTGCTGGCAGTCTAACCCCTATTGAAATCAAATCAGGAAAGACTATAAATAGTGAGATGTTTAAAAATATAGAGTATTGGAAAAAGATTTCAGGAAAAAGCAAGAATGACTCTTACTTAATATATGGTGGTAATAATAATCAAAAACGAAATGGGATAAATGTTCTTTCCTGGAAAGATTGTAATATCTTATAATTTGCATGATAAAGCAAATCTCTCCCTGTGAGATAGGCAGTAAATAAATCATGCAGCAGGAGCTAAATCCGGTATGTAAATATGCCCCTTATGCTCCTTACTGATAAAATAACAAAAAATGAACTCTCAAAAGAAAAAATCACTTTTATTTGTTTTATTATGTGTAATTTGCTGGGCATTTATTCCAGTTGTATCTAAACTCGGTCAGCTTAATCTTGATAATTATCAGTTTCTTTTCTGGTCTAATTTGTTTTCATGTTTTGTACTTTTTATTTACATCATAGCTTCTGGGAAGTTAAAAAATTTCCTTTCTTATACTAAATATCAGATTTTTATTTCATTTTTTCTTGGACTCCTTGGAACATGCATTTATTATTTATTGCTGTACTATGCCTATGCTCATGCAAAAGGGCTTGAAGTGCTGGTAATTCAATATACATGGCCTATTTTTGTAACCATATTTTCAGTGTTAATTTTAAAAGAGCACGTTACCCCTAGAACATATGCTGCAACCTTAATAGGATTTCTCGGCATTGTAATTGCTGTTTCAAAGGGAAATATTGCACAGATAAATCTAAGTAATCTTTATTTAGATCTTCTTGTAATAATAGCTGCAGGCACATTTGGATTATTTTCTGTATTAAGTAAAAAGTACAACTATGAACCAATTACACTTACCTCGTATTTCTATATTTCCGGCACTTTATTTTCTTTTATTGCTATGTGTATTTTTTCAAAAGTTATTTTGCCACAATTAAATTCCTTACATCTGATTATTTTAAATGGTGCACTGATAAATGGTCTCTCATATGTTTTCTGGATACTAGCATTAAAATATGGGAATGCTTCATTTGTTGCGCCTTTTGTATTCCTTGCTCCTGTAATTGCAGCTTTTTTAATTGTTATTTTTTTCAATGAGCCTGTCTTACCAGCTTATTTTATTAGTCTTTTTATGGTTGTAATTGCTGGTTTATTGTCGAAATAAATGAGGGTCTGTTAATTTTTCGAGGATATGTCATTCACAGGGAATATGTTATATTTGTAAAATTAAATGGAGGAAATGAAATGAAATGAAATCGTCTAGCAGAAAAATATTTTTAGGATTATTAATATTATTAGCATTTAATTTTTTATTTGCACCTGAATCTTTTGCCAAGCCAAAAAAAGTAAAAGTGTCTCCAAGCAGTATTGTGATTTCTGTAGATCAAATTCCTGATGGACTGAGGTCTCTTGCTGTTGGACTCACATTCAAAACAAAATTTGTTAATATTTCAGCTGTAGAAAGTGATTTGGAAGGTTCGCTTGCTGTATTTGGTCAGAATGGTGTGGGTGTTATAAAGACCGATGGTAATTTACCGGCAATGTTTAATTTCACTGTGACTTTTAAAGGCTTAAAAAGAGGCAAGACAACTATTTTGACTGGAGAAGTTGCCGATAAAATTGGCGGTACAGCTATTCAGGGTGCGGTTGCTGAAACTAAAGCTAAAAAGATAAAAGTGAAGTAAGTTTAGTACTTCTGTGCTAATATAATTTTTAATAAATTCCAAAATAGATTTTATAGCAACTTTTTATGTTGGTTAGAAGATTATTTAGTGGCACAGTTTTTACTGCAGCTGCACTAGCTGCCTCAACAATATCTCATGAATCAAATAATAGAGATTTTAACGTTAGGCAGCTAGTTGCTGCCGATGATTTACAAACAAGTGTTGTACCTAAGCTATTGTGTAGAGATGAACATAGAAAACTTATAAATTTTGAAGGTGATGATGAAGCTCTCAAAGGAAAAATCTGCAGAGCATATATACCAAAAGAACCACAAGGAAAGCCACTGTTTGTCTTGGTTTTAGGTCATGTTCAGGAATTAGATTGCTCATCGGATTATTCTGGGATTATATGCTTATATGAAAAACTTAAAAAAGAAGAAAGAGGCATAGTTCTTTTGTTTAGGACAGGACTTGCTGTTGATGAAATTGGAAGTATGTTTTCATCAGATTATAAACCTCAACATGAACCAACAGCAGTTGTTAAGCAAACAAAAGATGTAATTCAGGATTTTATAACCACATATAAACCAGAAGAGCTTAGACTTGCTGGATTTAGCTGGGGTGCTGGTACTATTGCACAGCTTGCAGAAGATGATAATTGGAGGCAGTCTATTCCAGTAGCTCGTACTGTAATGATTGATCCGATTTCTTTTGGTTCATTTGGATTTGGTTTGCCATTACGGAAAAGACCAGAGTTTAAAAATTCACCAAAACATAGGAATTTGCATGCTTATCAAAGAAATGATAATTTACCTGTAAGCGATCTGATTTCTACACTTCAAGGGAATTACCCAACTAAACTTATAAAAAATGAACAAGGGAAATTTAAAATAGTAAGAGATGAAAGACCTGACGATGTAATATGGCAAGTGCCTAATACTTCGCATTCTCAAATTGAGATTTTGAGTGAGGTAAAAGACAGAGCATATGAGTTTTTAATATCGTCCAAGTAAATGTAAGACAACTGTAAGGTTCGTAATGCATGTTGTGTTAGTAATTTCTATTTGTTAGACTGTAGCTAATTTTTAGTAAGGGGTTATAAATATGAAGGCTAGTGCTGTTCATGCTGGGTTTGCTGGTGCATCTGCAATAGCTGCACAAGTTAGAAAAGTTTTAACTAGTAAGCCTAGTAATGCAATTGAAGATGCTGCTATTAAGTTTATTGATACACATGTACCAGAATTACAGGGACTTAATGAAGCAGCTGGATATGCACAGTGGGATATGGTTACTTTGGGTGGTGAAGATGTAAGCAAAAGAAAACCTGATGAAGATGAAAATGTTTTTAAACAAAGACTTGAAAAATTGCAAGGGGACTATGAAGAAGCTGCAAACCGTGCTCAAAAAGCAATTTTGAATTATGCAAATGATCCAAACCGTGCCAGTGTAATCGTTTCAATTTATGGAGACAGAGATAAGATTTCAGATGAATTTCTAAGAAGACAAGTCCAATTAGCTTATCCTACTTTTTCTGAATACAATATTGATCCTGCTCTTCAGGAAGAAATTATAAGAAGAACAAATAGGCTAGTCATGATGTATGGTGATTTTACACCTGTGGTTTCAGGCAGAAAAATTACTGATTCAGAGCTTGATCAAATGATTAGACAAAGTACAGATCCAAAGCAAGCAATAGAACTAGTCAAAGCAAAACTAAATATAGGAAATCATAGACTTAAAGGAGAAGGAGCTACGATAGCAGAAGAAATCTTAGAAGTAGTTAAATTAAGAAATTTGCTTGCAAGGAAAGCAGGCAGCCCGAACTACTATTCTTATCAATTGACAAGACAAGAAATTAATGAGGATGAACTTGTACGGTTAATGGGACAGGTAAAAGAAGCTATTAAACCAGTTTATGACAGGCTTAGGTTAAAGATGGATTTAGCTTGTATGAAGCGATATGGAATTTCAAAAGAAGATGCCAGATTGCCATATTTTCAAGGTGGTGTTAGGTTTCCTGGAATACTTGATGATGTAATGAATTTTTCTCCTGATGGTTATTTTGCTGGCAAGGATCCGCGTCCTGTTTTAAAAGAAACAGCCCAATTAATTGGGACAAATGCAAATGATATTGTGGATAAAAGTGATCTATTCCCAAGACCTGGTAAAAATCCTTGGTGGTACTTATTCACGCTTAAAGTTCCTGGGGATATTAGATCATTTGGAAATATTGATCCAAATTTTCAACATGACATGGGAGAAACTTTTGGGACTGAGCTACATGAAGTAATGGGGCACGGAGTAGGGTATTCTTTAGTTGATCCTAATATGCCAGATTTATTTAAGAACCTACATACAATTATTACTGAAGCAGATGCAATGATGATGGAAGATTTAATATACAATGCACATTGGTTGAAAGAAGTACTTAAGTTTGATGATGCAACTGTAGAAACTTTTTTAACCCAGGGCAGACAGTACAGACTAGCACAGCAACTAGTAATATTTTTCCACAATTATTTACTTATCCCTGATTTTGAAAGAGAACTATATCGCATGAAAGACGATGAATTAACACTATCTAATGTTAATAAGCTCTGGGTTCAGAAGTCATATGAGTATTTAGGGATTGTAATCCCGGATGATAGAAATGAACCAGACTGGACTTATAAAATACATCTTGCAACTGCTCCTGTTTATTATCAAAATTATTTTCTTGGTCAATTAGTAAGGGCTCAGGATACTGCGAAAATAAATGAACTATCTGGTGAGAAGGGCTTGTTTAGTCCTGAATGTGGAAATTTTTTAAGAGAATATAGAGCTGTTGGAGAATCATATCCTTGGTTTGAGTTGGTAAAGCATATGACAGGGAAAGACTTAGGTGTTGATGCACTTAAGACTGAGTTTGAAAAACTGAATATTTAATTTGAATCTAAGTCCATAGTGTTTTGATAATTATTGTAATGATTTTGTAAGTAAAAAGTAAGATATTTGATTTAGTAACGTAATATAAAATGATTGGTTAACATTAATTGACCTTTTTCTTACATGGCTTTAGCATACTCCTTAAGTGATAAATAAAAACTACTCAGCATTTAAATAGGTACAAGAGCCAAAGAACCTCCTGAGTAGTAAAAAAAGGAGTAAAGTATGGAACTTACTATTAATGGGCATGTTGCATTGTCTCATGCACATAATATTTCCAGGATGATTGGGACACACTTATTTAATAAAGAGCAGCTAGTAGGATTTTTTACCTGGCTGGACGGACAAATCAGAAATAGTAAAACCAGTAGTGAAAAGGCAGAAAGTATTAGAAATATTGTAGGTGCTGCTCCGTATGCACCTTATACATCTCTGATATCAGCCAGGCATCCTAACTATTTAAGTGATTATAAGCATAGAAAAACGAGAGATCTTCCGGATGAAGTACATGAGGTATTTAGTGCATTATTTCGCGATGACCGTGCACAGCCATATGGGAGATATGAGTTAGTTGGCTTTCTTGACTCAATGATTGCTCTTATTGGGTATGACTTAGAAGAAGCAGGAGGTATAGCTGATCGAGATGATCTGATTGAGATCTTAGAAATGGCAATGATACCAGATATTAAAAAAGGGGTAAGAGCACGAATAGAAGAGATGAAAATGGCAGATCCAGTAACCAGAGCTTGTGGAGTACCGGTTTAAAAGACATCAATTACTACCTATTTCTTCCATCCATTCCGTAAAGTTTCTTCTTAGCTTTGCTCTTTCTTTAAGAACTTTTGCACCATCGAAAAGTAGATCATTGACACATTTTTTAACAGTATCTGTGAACCATTGTTCATTTGAATAGTTTATCCAGGAGAGACAAACAGTATCTGTTCCTGGATCATCATCTCTTGCAAGAGTAATGTATAATTTTTTCTTTCCATCGATCTTTCCTAAATCCATTGAGAGTATTGATCCAATAGAATTACCGCCTGCATCCGGTGTAATTAGATTAAATCTAGGTCCCCGAACTGAACTTTTAAATGACATACTGGTTGATTTTGCAAAATTAATTGCAGCATCTGCAATTCTTCCAGGAAGCATTGGTTCACTTATATCCTCAACTGAACCATTTACTTTTATTCTTACAGTTTCTCTCTCTCCAGGTGAAAATATAGTAACTATACCCGAACCATTTTTAAGGGGTCTGTGGTCTGCAGAGAAAGGCCCAACAGGCTGTGTTTGCATAAAGTCCTTTGTAATTATTGCTAGTAATATAGCATATTTATTACTAATCTTCTAATGTAGCAATGATATTTGCGTCTTTTATTGTTTGATCTGCTTCTATGCTAACTGTTAAAGCTTTTTCAAAACTACTTGTAACAGGAAGATTTGATCCTGTATAAAATCCTCTGGGTACAGGATTCTTAAAAGATTCATCATTTGAATTTTTTGTATAAGGACCTATGCTTGGCCTGGATGGTGCAGTTCTTACGAGTTCTTGATTTATTGGTTCAATTTCAATTTTATATTCTCCTGGAGGTACTGCAAAAAAAAACATAAGAACCTTTTTTGTTTGCTAAGAAGTCTGACACGCAGGAAATAACAGTATTTAAGGGATCATTCACACTTCTTAAAACCACATTTGCACCTAAAACAGGAGTCTTGCCATCCTCCCTGAAAACTTTCCCTTCTATTTTTCCAAACTTTGTAAGTTCTGATTTGTTTGGATATAGAAATGAGAGACTTGATATATCATCCTGTTTTAGTTCTAAAGATTCATTTACTCCTTTTGGGAACATAATTGGTACTGAATCTTTAATTTCTTTTGTTGCTTGTGGCTGAATTGCATCGTCATTTATCTGACTATGATCAAGTCCAATTGCATGTCCAATCTCATGTAATATTGTTTTTTTTAAAAGCTCTATGCTAACTTCTCTATCACCTTCTGCATCTATGCCGTTTATTAATTTGCCGTTTAAAACTATTTGTGATTCTGGGATACTAAAGCGATTATGGATTTTTAAAACAACTGGTCCTCCTATGCCAATAGCATTGTTGCTTGCACCTGCACCCAGATAGGCATCAAGCAGACTTCCATCCTCATCAAATACAACAGGGGTAAATCCATTTAAATCTTTATCAGTTCTTGGCTGTAGAATTGGTTTGAAATTATTTTCATTTACATCAAAACTTATAAATGATGGATTATCTTTTACAAATTTTATTGTTGCAGTTGGTACTGATTCCCAGATATTAAATATGCTTTCTACAAGTGCAACAGCTTCTTCATTGGTTAATTTCCCTAAATTGCCCTTGTCATATCTGTAAACAAAAGGTCTTTTGCCATATGAGAGAGCTTTTCCTTTTCTGACCTCAAGTGGGCCTCCTGCAAAAGTAGATAACTGACATAAAAAAAATAGAATCAGAATCAATATTAAATTGCTCTTGCTCATTAGGAATATAAGTTATCATAATTCATATGTGAGCAAATACCAAGCCAAACCCATTATTAGGTTTAGGCAGGAATGGTTATGTGTATATAAAAAACTATGAGCGATCCTATAAATAACCAGCAACCACCTCCTATTCCACCTGCAAATATCAGAAGGATGTCTCCTGCTGAACAAAGAGTTGAACCTCAAAGGACTGTAGGGTTACAAACAGTAGATGAAATGGGTGGAGTAGTTGAAATTGCACAGGAGGAGCAAATACCACCTCCTGTTACTGATGAAGCTCGGCTTAAAAAACCTCCAGAACCAAACAAACCTCAATTTGTGAGTCATGAAGACAGAAATGCTAATAATAAAGAAGACATGACTGCACCAGCAGATCTTACTGATAAAACTAAAAGTGATCCTCTTGCAAAGCATTATTATTTCCCTATGAGCAAAGTAAAACTTGAAGGAATTAAAACTGCTAGTGATGCAGTAGTGGAATTTCCTGATGGTGGTACTGGATTTATTGTTCATAAAGATGGTTATATTGTTACTAACAACCATGTTGCAAAACAATTGCTAAATGATAACCAGCAAATAGATGAGTCAAGAAGTATTTTTACAGGATCACTGGAAAGAATTTCACTTGAAGGGGCAAAAATTATTGATTCTGATAAATCAAAAGCAATAGCACTTATTTATATACCAGCACTTAAAGGGAGAGCAGTTGTTCAGATTTCAGACAAACTGCCTGAGGCAGATCAAACGCTTTTTTTAATTGGGCATCCTGATGTAATGGATGGACAAAGAACAGTGTCAGTAGGTTCAGTCAATGAGCTGCCATCAGACAACAGGGAAAAAATCATTGTTACTGATAATGAAACAAGATCAGGGAATAGTGGCGGACCGTTGGTGGATGACAATGGCAGGGTATATGGAATTGTTTATGCAAGCCTAACCGTCGGTGGATTTACTTCAAAGGCGTCTATTAGTCCATCTGCAAATATTGTTTCAATTATGAAAAAGAACAATTTGTTACCCCAGAAGTAAACGGGAAATCAAACCTGAGTAAATCCTGATATTTGAACTTTAGCTAAAAATAGGATAATAAGGCATTTTATTTTCACTTAAAAGTCCTACTGCCCTCTCTTCCACCAGTTCATAGCCGCAAGCTCTTAAAATTGTAGGTCCCATAAGTTCAGCTTTAAATGGTCCATCTCTGCCCGTTATGTAGCCGTCTCTTGTAAGTTCTCCTGTTACTCCATTTGGAATTCCAGGACCACTAATTAACATTACATTTGCTTGAGGCCAATGCTCCCTACCGCTTCGGCTGTTTATACTTGGAGCTCTTCCAAATTCACTTCCTAGAGCAATAACTGCCCTATCATGTAAGTCTTCTATTAATGAAGCAAGTGCTTTGTCCAGTATAGGTAATTTATCATCTAATGAAGATTTTATATTTTGATGGTGGTCCCATTCCCTGTAAAAAATAAGGATAAATGGTGCGCCTACTTCTATCATTCTTTTTGCAGTTAGTGCTGCATGTCCTATGTCAGTTTTGCCGTATCTTTCTTTTTCTCTTTCAGGAACACTACTTAAATCAAATGCCCTGTCAATATTTCCATCAATAATTGAGTTTACTCTTTCACGAAGCATACCCCATCTACTGGCAGCTTCACCATCTAAATTTCTATTTTCAATATTTCTAAGTAATCCTTGTCTTGCTCTAAATCTATTTCTGTCAAAGTCACGGTCTTGTGGCATATCATAAGGTCTATTTTGATGATCTCTTCCGTAATAATTTCTGGATACTACTAAAGCATCTCTTGAACCCACCCCTTCACTTGCAACTCCATCTGGAGTAAGAATTACGTATCCTAAATTATTTTGACTTAAGTGGTCATTTAATTTAATTGTAAATGGTTTAGTTGTTGGCGGACCATTTATAGTGCCATCATTTCCAGTAAAATGTTTGTTTATTGCTGCTCTATGATCCTGCTGTGTGTGATAGATATTTCTCATAAGTAAGACTTTATCCATTACATTTGCAGTGTTTGGTAATTTGTCTGAAATGCGAAGCGAAGGAACAGGTGTAGCAATAGTAGAATAAGGACCTCTAATTTCTTGAGGAGCATCTGGCATTGGACAAAAAGTATCAATGTGGCTTAAGCCGCCATCAAGCCAGAAAAATATTAAAGGCTTTTGATTTCTGCCTACTGGAACTACTCTATAGTTGTCAAAACTAATTCTTTCGGTTTCTGCAAAAAGTGCAGTAGGAAAAAGAGTAGTTGCAGCTAGTCCAGTAAGTGCTGTTTCTAAAAATGTCCTTCTATTAATAGGTACATGAATTGTACCGATCTCAGGTACTTTCATTATGAATTAAAAATAGGATAATAAGGCATTTTATTTGTAGTCAAGACACCTACTCTTTCTTCTACAAATTCATATCCTGCTGCTCTGGCAATAGTAGGTCCCATAAGCTCGCCTTGGTATATTCCGTCTTCGCCGGCTATATATCCTCTGTTATCCAGTGCTCCAACTACTCGAGGAGTAATTCCTGCTCCGCCAACAAGGAAAAAACTTGACTCAGGCCAGTGATCTCTTCCATTATTAGTATTTATTACAGGGGTTCTTCCAAACTCTGTTCCTACTGCAATTATTGCTCTGTCGCCAAGATCCTCAAATAAATTTGCAATAATCCTGTCAAGTTCCGGTAATGAAGAATCTAATGCAGCTTTAATTCCTGAGTGATTATCCCACCCATATTTGCTTATTAAAACAAATGGTGCTCCTGCCTCTGTCATTCTTTTTCCAATCAGCGCTGCATTTCCAAAACTAGTCTTTCCATATCTGTCTCTTATCCTGTCTGGAACTCTTGTTAAATCAAAAGCCCTGTTTAAATCCCCATCAAGCATTGAGTTTGCCCTGCCAACAAGTTGGTCCCACCTCTCGGTGGCATTACTTCTAACGCTGGAAGTATTAGCCTGCCTAAGTAAAGCTGTTCTTGCCCTGTGTCTTTCTAAATCAAAACCTGTTCCAAAAGGAGATGGATAAGGAGTATTTCCTGCATTATCAGCATCAATGGTTGAGGATCGTTGTTTTATATGCAGGCTTTCACCTTCTCCAACACCAGCATATAAAAATGGATTACCAGGATCAGCATTAAATGTTACATATCCTATATTTGATTCATTGAAGTGCCTTCCCATTCTTACTGCAAATGATTCATAATGAGATTTCCTTCCGCCTTCTTCCCTAGGGCTTCCTGAAAACATAAGACTTGTTGCTGAAGGGTGATTATGATCCGCGTGTTTTATGTTTCTCATTAGAGCAATTTTGTCCATTTGTCTGGCTGTACGAGGGAGCATCTCTGATAGTCTTACACCTGGAACAGATGTTGGAATTGTACTGTAAGGACCTCTAATATTGTCTGGTGCAGTTGGTATTGGACTAAAGGTATCAATGTGGCTCATTCCACCTTCAAGCCAGATCATAAATATAGGTCTCTGTCTGTTTCCAACTGGAACAACCTTATAAACAGCATCTAAATTTAAACCTGCAGGAGCACTTGCAAAAAGTTTTACAGGAAGAGTAGATAATGCAGCAGCAGTAAACCCAACTCCTAGGTTTGCTAGAAAATTTCTTCTTCCTATTAAGTTCGAATCGCCTATTATTCTCACAATTAATCCTCCTGTGTACTTTTATACAAACACAATACTTGCAATTAGATTGCCTAGTTTTTATGTAACTGAACGATTGTGTATTATTCTAAAATAGTTTTTAAGCTATGTAAAGTCCTTGTAAGGTTAGAGCTAAAAAGCCTTAAATATCTGAGCTTCTTTATAATTAGCCGTAAATTTCTTTTGCTAATTTTTCAATGAGTTCTTTTGTTGAGTCATAACCATTTGCTATACATCTCTTTCGCAAGGTATTTCGGTTTACTTTTAGATCATCTGCAATTTTTGTTTCAGGTATTGTTCTAGCATTTGAATCAAGAAGCATTTGTACAATGCGGCATTTTAATCCAAGAAACCATAACTTATCATCATCTGATTCTCTTTCTTTCTTTGCGTAAGCTGCTAATTCCTCAAGATATTTTGCAAGAACAGGATGCAAACCATTATGGTTCAATGTATGGTTAGTTTCAGAAGGATTAGCTATTTCAAGCTGAGAAAATACAATTTGGTTAGGTTCAATAGCAACTCCATCTTCTGTAAAAACAATTGCTCTTTCAATAACTGCCTTTAGTTCCCTTATATTTCCTGCCCAACTATGCTGAGATAGCTTTTCCAGTGCTTCATGAGTAATACCAGTAATATTTTTATTACCCTTTAACTCTTCAATAAACTGAAGTGCAAGGTCAGGGATTTGATCTAGTCTTTCCCTAAGAGGTGGAATATTTATTTGGGCTACATTTAAACGATAATATAAATCCTCTCTAAATTTCCCCTGTCTGACAGCCTCTTCCAGATCACAATTTGTTGCAGCAATTATTCTGACATTTACTTTTTTCGGAACATTTGCTCCCATTACAGTTATTTCTCCTTCTTGGAGAACCCTTAAGAGTTTGGACTGTACATTTAGATCAAGTTCTGCAACCTCATCTAGAAAAAGTGTGCTACCTTCAGCCTGCTCAAATAATCCTTTATGTGGAGCAACAGCTCCTGTAAATGCTCCTTTTACATGACCAAATAAATGAGACTCAGCCAGTTCTGGTTTAAGAGTTGAACAATTTACAGTGATTAAAGGATGAGGGCTCCTTCTACTGTTTTGATGAATGTATCTTGAAACCAGTTCTTTACCTGTTCCTGTTTCACCTGTTACAAGGGCTGAATAGTCACTAATAGCAAGCTCGTCAATGTTTTCCAGCATCTTTGCTGATGTTTCTTCTTTTGTTAATGCAATATCTTCTGGCTCTATTACCGGACCACTTGCAAGTATTATTGCTCTTCTTATTACATTTTCAAGCTCACGAACATTTCCAGGCCAATTTTGTGCTTCTAGCTTTTGGAGTGCTTCAGTAGAAAAAGAGTCTGATAGTTTTCCGGGAACTGAGAATCTATGTTTATAAAGAAGAAAATTAGCTATTGATTCTATATCATCTTTTCTGTCTCTAAGAGGGGGCATATGAATATGAACAACACTTATCCTGTCATAGAGACCTCTTGTAATTTTTCCTTCTTTAACAGCTTGTGCCACATCACGGTTTGTTGCAGTTAGTAACCTAACATTGACTTTATGTTCTTTGGAGCCGCCCACCCTTTGAAAAGTGCCGTACTCAATAACCCTTGCAAGTTTTGCTTGGAGATGTGGTTCTAATTCACCTATTTCATCCAGAAATAATGTTCCGCCATTTGCAGCTTCAAAAAGTCCTGCTTTTTCTTTTCCTGCGTCTGTAAATGCTCCTGATTCATGCCCGAATAAAACAGATTCAATGGTATCTTTTGAAATTGCAGCACAATTTACTGGAATAAAAGGTTTATCTGCCCTGGTGCTATTTTCATGAATTGCTTTTGCAACAAGTTCTTTGCCTGTACCTGTCTCACCCGTAATAAATACTTTTGCATTTGTAGGTGCTACTCTTTCTATAAGATCTCTTACTGTTCTAATTGCCTGACTTTCCCCGACAAGTTTTGGTTTGGGTGTTACCCCATCCATTTCTATCTGAGATTGAGCTGAAAGATCATTAGCATTTCCAACTATCCGGAAAACATAATTTGCAGGCATTGCTGTTGCTGTATTACTTGATTCAAAACGTCCAGGATTAGGTGGAAAACCCGGTGCTTTAACATGTCCGCTTTTAGTCCTATCCAAGATTCTTGGAATGACAGGAAATTCCCGAACACCTGGTGTAACTACTCCAGCTCTCATAAGAACCTCATATGGTTAGCGATTAAATTAATTAACTAATTGTAAGCATTATAACAATAGAATGAATCTATTTACATACATAGATTAAAGATTATTTACCTGATAAAATGCTTTTAATATAAAAAATCATTAATTATGCCGAGTGGATTAGACCCAGTAAGCAGTATTTTGCCGTGGGCGGGCCTGAGAACCCTTATCACGAGGAACCCTGATGTTTTTTTGCCGGGGACTAAAGTAGTTTTTACCTTAAAAATTCCCAGAGAACATGAATTTGGACAAAGATCCCAGCCTGCAAAAGTTGCATTTGTTCATTATCCAAATACTGATTCTGTAAACATTGAAGGGATCACAAAATCATGGCTTGGGGTAGTCAGCAGATTTAAGATAGATGTTGACAGGGAGAAATGTAAGGTTTCTCTTCCTCAGTTTAACAGCGAGGTAGAAGTAAATAATAATCAAGCTACTATCCATCTTCCGGCTCACTCACATCCTGATATTGAAACATTTACCTGGGACTCTCTTGATTTCTTAGGAACCACAATGAGCATGATTACTGATCCTGATGAGACTGAAATGACTGAAACAATGAATAGGTTTAGATTCAGAATGTATCCTCACAGGTATAACTAGGCAGAGACTTTTAAATTTATATTTTTAACATAATCATTAAATTTTTCAAGACATTCAGGCATATTTTTTCTGCCATAACCTACCCTGAAATGCTTATTACCAAAGTCATAGACAGTGCTCGGTAAAACAAATACACCTTTTTTATTAACAAGATCAATACTAAAACCTTCAATGTCAACATTCCCTAAAATTTCAGGAAATGCTGTTGTTCCGCCTTTTGGTTTTATCCATCTGAATAAATCCTTTTTTTCACTGAAAAAATCATCGAGTAACAGTAAATTCTTTTTTATTATTTCAAGATTTCTTCTGAATATTTTTTCTTTGTTTTTAAATGCAAGTATAGCTAAAAATTCCCCTGGTGCATTAGTGCATATTGTAGTGTAGTCCTTAAATGCAGCCATCTTTTCAAGTATAGTTTTGTTTTTTGTTCCAGTCCAACCGGTGCGAAGTCCTGGAAGCGCAAATGATTTTGACATGCTGCCTATTGATACTCCATATTCGTATGCGTCACAGACTGCTGGAATTCTATCTGTTTCATTGTGTTCAAGAAATCTATAAACTTCATCTGCAATTATTAATGTATTATTTTTTCTTGCTATTTCAATAATTTCAGCAAACTTGCTTTGAGATGGCACATAGCTGGTTGGGTTATGAGGGGAATTAATTATAATTGCTTTTGTATTTTTATTTATGCTCTTTCTAAGAAATTCAGTATCTAAATCCCAGTCTTTGTCCTTATTTATAACCCATCTGATGATTTTACATCCAACAGAGTTTGCAACCTCGTACAGAGACTGATAAGCAGGAAACTGAACGATTATATGATCACCGGGGCTGAATAATATATTCATTAAAATAAATATGCCTTCTTCAGCACCCGTATGAACAAAAACATCTTCTGGTTTTATAGTTTTATATAAACTTGTGATTTGCTCTCTAAGAGCTAGTGAGCCCATTGTCTCTGTGTAGCCAAGTCTCTGATTTAAATATCTATCAAGTGCTCCTTCTTCAAAACTTAAAAGTTCTTTGATTAAAAATGACTCAGGATCAGACGAGCATAACAGATAAGGCGCTGAGAACTCGTATTTTGAAAAAAATCTTTCAAGCTTGAACTCATTAATGTTCATTATTTTCCTGGTGCTGCTGCAGGTTCATCAGGTGGCAGCCCTGGTATTTCAGGTGGCGCAACTATTACCGCAGGTTCAGGTGCTTTTTCCTGTGATTCTTCAACTTTTGCTTTTGTTGTTGTTTCTTTTTTTACTGCAACAACAATATCTGCTTTTGTGCTTCTGACAATTGCTACAAGCTCATTTTGTTCTTTTTCAGGGACGCTGAATTTCTTAAGTGCATTAAGAAAATCTTTTTCCATTGCCAGCCATTCGGCTTCTGAAATACCCAGATGTGCATGTGAATCTTTCATGGACCTTCCTGTATATTTCTGTGGACCGTCACAGGCTTCACAAACCATCTCTGTGATGTGAAACTTAAGTCCTGGTTTTGTAATTCTTCCCATTGCTGAAGTGACATTTTTATTTGCTGTGATTACCGGGTCTATAAGAAGCCTTTCTATAAAATCATCTACAACCGCTGCAATGGCATAGCTACCACCAAGCCTGTCATATAAAGATGGTGGAGGTGCTTGAGTAGGCGCCTGTGCCAATAAACGATCTGAGTAATGGTGAACTAAAAAACCTGAAACCAGTATTAAACAAATAATTCCAGCAATAGTATTTTTTTTCATTTTTATTCCTTTCTGAGATACCTAAGTATCAATTCTATAAGAAACTTTTAATATATAAAATCGAATCACAAATTCCTTATATATTCATATAAAAATTGTCCTGCCCATCCTGCATATCCCTCAAAATAATTGTCTATCCATGTTCTCATATCTTTGTATTTCATTTTAGGGTTTAGTTTGTAAAATCTTGTCAAAAATCTTTTGCCCCAAATATCAAGAGGGGTTACATTATCAAAACCAAGTGAAAATACCAGAATGCAGTCTGCAATTTTGTCTCCAACCCCGCTTATCTCTATTAGTGATGTCCGTGCATTATTTTCGTTCATGTCATAAATTTTCTTGTTTAACTCAGTATCTAAAATATAATTTGCTGCACCCTTTAAAAATTTAGCTCTGAAACCAAGTTTACACTCAAGCAGACTTTCAAGTTTTGCATCTGCAAGTATTTCTGTTTTTGGAAACAAATAAAACTTGTCACCATTTACATTAATTTGTTTGCCGAATTTTAGACACAGGGATCTTATGATTCTGCGGATGGATTTGATATTGTTATTTGAAGATATTAAAAAAGATAAAAGTGTTTGATCAAAATCCTGCTTTAAAAGTCTTATATATGGATAACTTTTTATGGCAGCTTTTATATGCTTATCCTTTTGAATTTTATTTAAAATATTTTTATAATTTGTATCCAGTCTTAAATAACTCTTTAAAAAATCAAAGTCATCATTATTAGGATATGTCTGCCATTGTAGGGGCATATGGCCATATGCCCCTACAGGAATTTTTAATTGAATTACCTTATCCTGCGTAAATCCCCAAAAACAATTTTCATTTGGTTCAAAATCCCAGTTAAATGCCTGACCACCAAGAAGGGTCATATTCAAGTCATAATCTTTTATTACTAACTCATTCACAAATTAATGCTTTGAGTAGTTATTTTATCACTTACGAAAATTAGTAAATCTGGTCCACACTGCATCAGTCTTAGATGCTCCCTGATGGCAGGCATAACATGATTCTTTTGGAAACTGTATTTGTGTAAAAGAATCCCCGCTGAATCTAGAGTACTCTATAAAATCCCAACCCCCTGTAGCTTCATTCCCTGGGAGTTTTCTCATAATTGAGATAAGAATTATATCGCTATCTTTTTGAGCTGTTCTTTTAACTTCTTTTACTATTATTGTTTCTTCAGGATATGGAAAGATTTGTTTTCTGTTTTGGGTTAGCAGTTCATTTGGTTTTTTATTTACATACAATCTTTTGTATCCACTATGCGGATCAGCAGATCGCGGCCTTAAAACTTTTTTGTTTAATCTTGTCCAATTTGTATAACCATCAATATCAGAAGGAAGCCCAGGTGGAAGTATTTGAGAAATAGCACTAAGGATATATAAAGCACTTATACAAACTGAAATAAATATAACTAATACTTTTTTCATATAAGGATTTTAACGCCCTCTTAAATGGTATAACGAAAAAGCTATTTTATTATTCCTAGGATTTACATCATAAAAATCATTAGGTTTTAATCAAACCTTATCAGGGTATAATGACAACAAGATAAAGCATATTATGAAAAATTTAAGGCTTATAAAAATTGGCTTGTTTTCTTGTTTGCTTATAGGGTTTATTTTAGCTAGTTGCAATCCAGGACTTACCCAACTTAATCAAGAAGCAGTTAGCACAGCTGATCAACAAACCGTTAGCACAAATAAATGTGAAAATGATAGTGATTGCAACGGTAATCAAAATGGTTCTCACTGTTGTAGTGACAAACAATGTCATCAGTGTTGTAGTAATAGTCATTGCAAACAAGGTGAAGAATGTCATAGACGAAAATTTGTATGCATTAATAAAGGTGGTTGTATAGATGACCTTGACTGTCAATCCAGTCAATATGGTGGTCATTGCTGCCTTGGTTTGTGTGGAGCATGTAGTCAAGATACTCATTGTGGCCCTGGAGAAAAATGCACTTTCAATATAACTACAGGAGGTGCACCCACGGGAAGATGTTATTGTGACAAGAAATAATTAACTTTACTTACTTCTTATATGCCAGTGTAAGCCCGTCTCTTATTGTAAGCATGACCACATCTACCCTATTATCACTTAAAACATGCTTATTGAAAGCATCCAGTGCAAAACTATCCTCGTCTTTTGGATTTAAAACACGTCCTTTCCATAAGACATTATCAGCTACAATAAATCCCCCACTTTTTACTTTTGATATACATGCATCCCAGTAATTTGTGTAGTTTGTTTTATCTGCATCTATAAATATCATGTCAAACGGACCTTTTATTGTTTTAAGTGTTTCGAGAGCATTCCCAAGAATTAATTTTATTTTTTTCTCATGTGGACTTTTTGCCCAGTACAACCTTGCTATGTCTGTTGTTTTTTCATTAATGTCCAGTGTAATTATTTCACCATCATCCGGCAGTACTTCTGCCATTGCAAGTGCACTGTAGCCTGTAAATGTTCCTATTTCAAGGATTCTTTTTGCTTTTGATATCTGTATGAGAAATTTTAAAAATGACCCTTCAGAATGGCCAACAGACATATTTGGCATTTTAAATTTAACAATACTTTCTTTAAACAATTCTCTTAAAACTGCTGACTCATTTGAAGTATGAGCACAGGCATAATTTTCAATAGTATCCATAACTAAAGTAAGCATGTGTTTAAATGAAATTCCTATTATTGAAACACAAGCAATGTTTTTTGTGTATCGGGTAAAGTAACTGATTTAATTAAGAAAGGACTTGCAAGAGCGAGCTCCTATGCCTGGAGCGGATGTATCACAAGCTAATTTCACATATAATTAACAATGTGAAATTAGCGCAGAGTGAAAAGGAGCGAATGGCATAGGGCGAGCAAAAAAGCAAGTCCTATCCAGAATTACGAAAGAGCTTGTTTAAGGTCATTTATCAGGTCATTTATATCTTCTATACCAACTGAAATCCTGATAAGGCTTTCATTTATTCCAAGCTTTTTCTTGTTTTCAGGTGGTACGTCTGCATGTGTCATTGTATCCGGGTGTCCTATTAATGACTCAACTCCTCCAAGACTTTCAGCAAGCGCAAAAATTTTTGTAGACTCCACTAGTTTTTTTACAAGATCTTTTCCGCCATTTACCTCAAATGAAATCATGCCTCCAAAGCCTGACATTTGTTTTTTTGCAAGCTCATGCTGTGGATGTGATTTTAATCCTGGATAATTTACTTTTTTTATTTTTGGGTGAGTTGATAAAAACTCAGCAATTTTTTGAGCGTTTTCCTCATGCTTTTTCATCCTGACGGCAAGTGTTTTAATGCCTCTTAGCACAAGCCAGGAATCAAATGGTCCTGGAACTGCACCAACTGATTTTTGATAAAATTTTAGCTTTTTATGGATTTGGTCATCATTAGAAATGATTGCGCCACCTACTACATCACTATGACCGCCTAAATATTTTGTAGTGCTGTGAACGACAATATCTGCTCCAAGATCAAGGGGTTTTTGAAAATATGGACTTGCAAATGTATTGTCAACAGCGAGAATTATATTTTTTGATTTTGCAATTTTACTGACTTCTTTTATGTCTGTAAGCCTGAGAAGTGGATTTGTCGGTGTTTCAAGCCAGATAAGTTTTGTTTTTGGTGTGATTGCACTTTCAAAGCTTTTTGTATTTGTGCCGTTTACATACGTGAACTTTATATTGAAGTTAGTGAATACTTTATCAAAAAGCCTGACTGTGCCACCATATAAATCATCACTACATACCACTTCATCACCAGTTTTGAGCATAAACAGTACAGTTGCTGTTGCTGCAAGTCCTGAACCAAAGCATAAACCATGCTTCCCGTTTTCAAGCGATGCAAGTGCTGCTTCAAGCACTGCACGTGTTGGGTTGTCTGCTCTGGAGTAGTCATATCCCCTGTGTTCTCCAAGCGCAACATGTGTAAAAGTAGAAGTCTGATATATGGGTGTAATGGTAGCGCCGGTTGTCGGATCTGCTTCCTGTCCAACATGAATTGCTTTTGTTTCAAAACCCATAGAGCTCATTATTTTTCCATTATTAACAACTGTTTTTTCTTTGTTTTTTACTTCCATATAATTTCCCTTTATTTTTTCTTCTCCAGTTCTGAAGCTTCTTCAAGAAAATGATCCAGAAGATCTATTTTTGTTAGGAGTCCCATGGGTTTATCTCCTCTGGTAACAATTATTGCAGGACTTCCGAGTGCAAACTCCCTGAAAGCCTGTTCAGCTTCAGTTTCTTCATCTAGCTCTGGGAAAGCCTTATTCATTATTTTTTCTATTGGATCTGTAATCTGAATTGTTCTGTCAAAAATTCCTTGCATGAGAGCAATTTCACTTAAGCTGCCTATGTAACTATCTTTTTTTGTTACCGGGAGTTGTGAAATCCCATCTTTTCTCATAATATCAATTGCTTCTTTTACTGTTGATTTATGGTTTATTGAAATTAATTTATCTGAAGAATTTTTTCTTTCAAGAAGTTGTTTTAGTGAAAAACGATAAGGGCTGTCTGAAAGAAAACCCATTTCCTTCATCCATTTATCTGAGTAGATTTTACTTAAATAACCTCTGCCTGTATCCGGAAGTATAATTACCATTACATCAGATTCTTTTAATTCTTTTGCTACCCTTAAAGCTCCACAGACAGCAGCACCAGCGGATCCGCCAACTAAAATCCCTTCATCTTTTGCAAGTTTTCTGCATGTTTCAAAAGCATCTTTGTCTGAAACTCTTTCAAATCTGTCAATGAGAGACATGGTTACGTTTCTAGGAATAAAATCTTCTCCTATCCCTTCAATTTTATAAGATTTACTATAATCACCTGAATAAATTGAGCCTTCCGGATCAATGCCGATTATTTGGATTTTTAAATTTTTTTCTTTTAAAAATTTTGCTGTACCTGAAATTGTGCCGCCTGTTCCTACCCCTGCAACAAAACATGTAATTTTTCCACATGTATCTTCCCAGATTTCAGGACCAGTTGACATATAATGTGCTTCAGGATTATACGGATTCTGAAACTGGTTTGGCAGAAAGGCACCATGGATTTCAGTTGCCAGCCTTTGAGCTACATTGTTATAGCTTTCAGGGCTGGAAGTAGATGTAGTGGGGACCTTAACTACTTCTGCACCATATGCTTTTAATATTGAAAACTTTTCATCACTCATTTTGTCAGGCATAACAAGAATACATCTGTAACCTTTTACTGCTGCAGCCTGTGCAAGTCCTACACCTGTGTTCCCGCTTGTAGGTTCAATTATTGTGCCGCCTGGTTTTAGTAATCCTGCTTTTTCTGCTTCCTCAATCATTTTTACAGCAGGCCTGTCTTTTACTGATCCACCGGGATTGAGAAACTCTGCTTTTACAAAAATCATTGGCTTTAGACCTTTTGTAATTTTTGTTAGCTGAATAAGAGGTGTACATCCCACTGTTTCAAGAATATTTTTCTTATATTTCATTTTTGTTTTAACAACAGTATTTTCCATAGATAAATAAAATACCACAATGACATAATTATCATAAATCAGAATGATTTGTGTAATAGATTCTGATTAAATGTATCGGGTATCACTAAATACCAGCTTAATTAAGAAATATCTTTCCAAGCCCACGATCACTATTCAGTAATATTAGTTTATATTTGTCATCCAGAAAATGCTCATATGCTTTTTTTGCATCACAGGCTGTAAAAACCTGATCCGATAATTGAAGTGCCCAGCCATCGATTATTACTGCTCCATCTAAATCTGATAAATCCGGCTGGACAATATAAGGAGCTTCTATGGCCCTATTACTTTGTGTTTTCATTTCAGCTTTAACTTCTTCAGACAGATTTAAAACATTAAACATATGTCTAAGTTCTATGTCATTTGAAGCACATAGTCTTTTAAAGCGAAAAAGCCCTTCTTCATTTAGTTCTGATAGATCTTTTCCCTGACCGTTAAATTCCTGTTTATAGAGAGTTTGAAGCCTTTTTAAATCATCATCTTTGATTATTATTCCAGCTACAGGTGGTAATAAATCGCGCAGTTGTTTAACTCCATGAGGTGAGCTTAACATGCTGTGAACATAACATGCTACATGCTGGCAGTCACCATATTCTATGGTCTCAAATATTTGCTGCCAATCAGAGGGACTTAAATTATTTTGTGTCTTTGATCTTTTATCGTGTATCAGGGAATTAATAGCAACTAGTCTCATTGTAAAGTCAAGAGTATGTGGGGTATATCCAGTTGATAAATGTGGCACTTGACCATGGTTATAAAATCTTGTTAGTGAAAATGGCGGGATGTTTCTTCTTATATAAGTATCAAAAAAAGTTCTTGTTCTTTCCAGTGCATCCGGTTTAAAAGGTGCTCTATAAGCAAGTGAGCTGGTCCTTGCTAATCTTTCTGTTGTTGCAGCTTGAAAAGTTCTTGCTGCAGGAAATAATGCTTCGGCTGCTTTCATCTGGACTAAATCTATTAAAGGTAATAATACTTTAGTTCAGCAGATTCAAAAAGTCAATTGTATTCCAGTAGGTTATTTTGTTAAGCCATATCCAAGGAATGTGCCGCTTGATGGATCTATGAATACTTCTTTTTGTCCTTCATTTCCTTTTACTTCAAGTTTCCAAACTAGAGTTCCCTCATCAATAGCTAATTCTGCTATTTTTACTTTTCCAGGATATTTTGAAGTTGCAATTTTTACAGCCTCTTTTTTTGATACAGCAGCTAGTTTTTTTAGTCCTTTTTCTGTTGTATCTTTTGGAATTACAAGCGAACTTTTTTGACGAGCTTCAACCTCTTTTGCTCTAAAGCCACATTGTGCATTTGCAATTCCTGCTGAAATTAAAAATATGCATAATAAAGTAAAAATATTTTTCATCTTTCTCTCCTCTATGTTGTGTTACATAGATGAATATACCCTTTTTGTTACCCTTTAAACTAGGTTCTTTATTTATGAATTCCTGGACTTTTTGACATTATAACTTGTAGACTTTAGTCATGTGTTGCGGCGGCATTTATCTTGATATAACAACAAACAAACTAATAAAAATATTTTTTCCGATACCTAATATTCTTATACCTGTAATTAATCAAAATGGTGAGTGTTTTCTTTCCCAGTGGGGCCAAAGAGAATCTGATAAAAATCTTATGAAAGATTTTCCGGTAACAGGATGGGCAAGGCTTGAAAGCCTTCATAAAGACTATTGGAAAAAATATAAGCCAGTAGAAGTTACAGTTCCTTTTACATCTTTCTTTGAAAAAGATCACAATGATCCTTTATATCCTAAAAATAAAGCAACAGAATTTAAGCTCCAATCAAATCAGGCTTTAAAGGGGATTTTGATTGAACGTGATGGGAGAAAAGTTACATACATCATCACAAAGCAAATAGAAAACTGGCTTCATGACAGGTATCCGCTAATAGTTTTAAATGTTTAATAACGAGGTTCTGGTCGTGGCATATCTCTCCAGATAACGAATCTGGTTTGTGCAGATAAAGCTAGGTTTCTTGATTGTTCAAGGGCTGTTTTTGTTCTTGAATCAATACCTCTCAAAAGCCGCCTGTATGCCTTCTTCCCACCAGGTACAAATTCTTTTGTACCTGCCATTACTGCAGTTGATCTCATGCATTTCTCCTTAAATATTATTTTCTAATGTAATAAATACTATATACTAAAACTCTATTCTTAATCAAGGACTCTTCAGTGAACCATTTTTACTCTTCTCATTCTTGCTGATAGTCGACCAATCTGACTAGCTCTAGTATTATGATCTATTCCTTGACTGCCGTTTCTTATATAGGAGTAAGGCTGATTTTTAGGATCAAGAAATGCTAAATAGTCTGGAAGCCTTTTTCTTTTTGGATGCGGGGGTTCTGTACCTAAAGTTGTAATAGCCATTATAAGAGGTAAAAGTTTCATACTAACTCCTTAAATTCTTAAATAAATATCTGCTTCTTTGCGCTTAGATTGATAATAATTTATTTTATTTTGTGTTGTAAGTCAATAGGGAGAAAAATGTTTTTAATTTAATCCAATGTTCTTAACCTTCTTATTCCTTAATCAGCACTCCAGCCTTCGGCTTTCGTGCTTTCCAAAGATTTCCAATCTTAAATTAACGTTGCTCAGCCATGCCGCTTGTGGGCATGTCTTCGCTTGTAATTTCATTAAACTGAAGATCAAGAATTCTGTATTTATCACAATCTTTATGATCAAAATGCCACCATTCGTGGGGATGAACGGTAAAGCCTTCTTCTTTCATGGCACTTATGAGGTAATCTCTTTTGTCTCTTTCTTCTTTTGTGCCACCTACGTAAGCTGGATAAGCACTTTCATTAAAGGTGTCATATTCACTGGGCATTTTAACTTCTTTCTCTTTTTTTAAATCAAACAAACTTAAATCAACTGCACAACCACGATTATGGATAGATCCGGGTTTAGGATCTGCAACAAAATTTCTTTTTGAAGGATCAATTTCATTCCAGAAAAGTTTTGTAATAGACCATGGCCTGTAACCATCAAATATTAAAAGGCTGTAATCATCTTTTTTAACTTTTTTTTGGACTTTTATTAAAGCTTCTGCAACAGGTTTTTGTAAAAATGCTTTTGCTTCTTTATAAATAACCCTTTTAAGAAAATTATTTTTTGTTGCATAGCGAATGTCAAATTTTAGTGTTGGGTCTAGTTTTATTAATTCAACCAGTTCATTTTCACGAAGATTGGCTTCGGCAGTTTTTGTTTTTGCTAGTGCTTGCATGCCAAATAATAATACAGTAATAATAAGGATAATCATAGATTTTAAAGATCTTTTCATCTGTGGATTATTATACAGTTATAATAAAACCTGATTTGGACCCTTAGTTTAATGGTAAAACATTTCCTTCACACGGAAGAGAGCGCTGGTTCAATCCCAGCAGGGTCCATTCTTTTATACCGCTCGTTTCGCACGAATGCTCAACTCGCTTGTAGAGTCACAACGCTTTTTGGTGAATGAATCACTCAAAAAGCTTATAATTGTTTAGAATATTAGATCAATATTACTAATGCTTTTTAATTCATTTGACTTTATTGTTTTTTTTGTAATTGTTTATCTTTTTTATTTATTTTTAAATCACAGATATCAGAACATTTTGCTTTTAATAGCCAGTTATATATTTTATGGATGGTGGGACTGGCGGTTTCTCGGGCTTTTATTTATTACCACTATTATTGATTATTATTGTGGTTTAAAGATTTATAATTCTCCAAACCAAAGTAACAGAAAACGTTTTCTGTTTTTTAGTGTTATAACCCATCTTATTATCCTGGGATTTTTTAAGTACTTTAATTTTTTTACAAATAGTTTTCAGGAGGTTGTTGATACCACCGGACTTAATCTAGACTTCCCAACACTTAATATTATTTTGCCTGTGGGCATTTCTTTTTATACCTTCCAGTCAATGAGTTATACAATCGATATTTACCGTAATCAGTTTAAACCGACTAAGAACTTTACTGATTTTGCATTGTTTGTATCTTTTTTTCCTCAGCTTGTTGCAGGACCTATTGAAAGAGCAAAGAATCTTCTTCCTCAGGTTGCTAGTCCAAGAAAATTCTCGCTTGATCAGTTTTATGAAGGGGCATATCTTATTCTTTGGGGATATTTTGAAAAGCTATTTGTGGCTGATAATCTATCAGAGATAGTAGATCCGATTTTTGGAGAAAGTGCGAATTATAATGGAATGCTTGTTCTTATTGCTTTATATGCATTTGCATTTCAGATATTTTGTGATTTTGATGGTTACTCAAACATAGCAAGAGGAATAGCAAAGTGGATGGGATTTGAATTAAGAGCGAATTTCAAATTGCCGTATTTTTCAAAAAATCCAAATGAACTCTGGCAAAGATGGCATATTACTTTTTCGTCATGGCTTCGTGATTATGTCTATAAATCAATACGGGGAGATAACAGAACAAATTCTGGAATGTTTTTTAGTGCCTTGATAACTTTTTTGCTTGGCGGACTTTGGCATGGTGCTAGCTGGACATATGTTGTTTGGGGACTATATCATTTTATTGTTCTTTTTATTTATAGGGCATCCGGGCAATTATTCCCTGGATTTAATTCATTTAAGAACATATTTTCAACCAAGCCGTTTATTTTTATCAGAATACTAGCAATGTTTCACCTTTGGTGTCTTGGACTGTTAATATTCAGGTCAGATTCACTTAGTCAGGCATCAGATATGTTTTTTAGTATGATTACAAAGTTTAATTTTTTACATGCAGGCATAAAGCCTGTAATATTGCTTTTTTCATTTATTATTCTTTTGCTGATAATCCAGATAATTCAGTACAGAAAAAATGATTTAATTGCTGTTCTTAAATTAAAACCTATCTATCAGTTAATAATATACTTTTTTATTCTATATTCTATTTTACTTTTAGGAGTGACAAGCAGTGAACAATTTGTTTATTTCCAGTTTTAATAAAGAAAGCAAATATAAACCAGATCTTAGGTATGTCTTTGTCTTCCTGGTTTTTTTAATTTCTTTTTTGATATATTGTGAAACACTTAATCTAAGCCTATTTGTTAAAAGGCTTGATGCTTATACCACTTTGGATAATTTTCTTAAACAAAAAAGTGATATTGAAACTGTCTTTCTTGGCAGTTCACATTTTTATAAAGGAATTAATACTGATGAAATCGGACAAAAAGTTTTTAATTTATCATTCGGCGGACGAAATTACTTCACTCTTTACTATTTTTTAAAGGCACATATAAAAACCATGCCATCGCTAAAACAAATTATTTTAGAAGCGGATTACCATAACTTTACTTCATATATATCAAATAATTCTATTAATCATCCTTTCATTAAATATGTTGACTTTCCTGAATTGTTAAAAATAAAAGGTCTGCTTTTCATACTAAGCAGGGTAAATTATTTAACTGTTTTAGATGAAAGGCTTGGGAAAAGTTTTTTTATTGACAATGCTCTGGGCTATTTGATTTCTAATCATAAATTATCCCTTTTCCAGGCAACCTGGATCTCCAGAGTGCCAAAAACATCTGAAGGTAGAGCAAAACTTCATTTTGAAGACAGAAAGCCCATTAATCAAGAGATGGTCTTGTATTTTAATAAGATTATTAGTCTTTGCAGGGAAAATAATATTGAGATCATTACCCTCCAGATGCCTGTTTCAGATGAATATGTAAAATTTTCAGATAAATTTAAAGAAGGGAAAGAGTTGAAGCTAAAAGTTAGGGATATTTTAGCTGATTCAGGCTGTAAAAACTATGACTATGAGAATTTGTATTCTGCACAGAAATCTTTATTCTGGTCTGATGGTGATCATTTGACTAAAGAGGGAGCAAAACTTTTTACAATGCATCTCAAAGATGAAAAAGATCTGTTTAATTAGGTTATTTTACCGCTCGCCTCGTGCGAACACTCGGCTCGCTTGTAGATTTACGTCGCTTTTCGGTGAATGAATCACTCGAAAAGCTTAGAGATCAAATACCTAAAGGAAAATTTATTGCTTGAAAACACCGCAAATATTAAAGATGTGAAAAAAAGTAGAAGAATAAAGTGTCACTGTCACCAAAGAAATTACTGCTAGACTAACTAAGCACGTATTTTTATCCAGTTTTTCGTTAATTGTACCGAGCATTTTTACCTGACTTTCTTATATTGCGCCTTTGCTTAAATTACTTTCCTCAAATTAAGATTCTTCTAACGAGAAATAAATTAAAAGAATATAATTTTTTTTTGTTGAGTCTATCCCTAAATGTGAAATACAATAATGAAGTTATTTGGAGTATTGAAACTATTAGGAATATGGAACCTCTAAGACCTAGTATGATGTCATATATCTCATCATGATAATTCCTGAAACATCCTGGAAAAGAAAAATTGGTGAACCACTTGATAATCCTGGTGAAGTAAAAGTTATTGGTCCTGAGGGAGGACTGCCTAATTTTAATGATGGTTATTGGCAGGGAATGCCGCTAGGTGGATTTGGTGCCGGGACTTTCTCACAAACATACA